>Ga0126342_10014891_pt1 | contig 13682 bp, 10 predicted proteins | sample Cyp1metagenome_FD_92528 | JGI IMG/M metagenome (GOLD analysis project Ga0126342, IMG submission 92528) | Coral microbial communities from Lord Howe Island, Old Settlement Bay, Australia - Cyphastrea 1 metagenome | ecosystem: Host-associated > Invertebrates > Cnidaria > Coral ...
AGTCTACGGGTGAAAGGTATATGGTTGAACAGTCTGCGGGTGAATAGTATATGGGTGAGAAGTATATGGGTGAAAGACTGTGGGTGAAAAGTCCCTGGGTGAAAAGTATACCGGTGAAAAGTCAGTGGGTGAGACGGGTATGGGTGAAAAGTCTGAGGTGCAAAGTCTGTGGGTGAAACGTCTGTGGGCGTAAAGTGTAGGGATGAAAGTCTGTGGGTGAAAAGTATATGGTTGCACAGTCTTGGGTGAAAAGTATATGGGTGAGAAGTATGTGGGTGAAAAGTATGTGGGTGAAAAGTATGTGGGTGAGAAGTATGTGGGTGAAAAGTATGTGGGTGAAAAGTATATGGGTGAAAAGTCTATGCAAGAAGAGTTTCTGGGTGAAGAGTCTCTGGGTGAGAAGTATATGGGTGAAAGACTCTGGGTGAAAAGTCTGCGGGTGAAAAATCTTTGGGGGAAAATAGGGGTAGATGGGATGCTGGCTTTCGTTCCCCCCTTCTCAGGTATTGTTACACATATTGTCACCATATTTGGGCTATACCAGCGTTTTTGACTCATAGCGTCCGAGGTCCAAATGGAACGGCTCAAGATCGCGGTGGCCAGACCGAATGCGTGGAGTGCGCTGCGGGGACCTATCGAGTACCATCAGGCGCCTGGAACGGATGGTGGCACCAGTTTAGAATTGTAGATGGAGAAAACCAGCAGAAAGCACTGAAAGCACATCATGAGCAACAAAATAGAGGCGTCGGTTTGCCTTTGTTTACCCTTTGCTTGTTTGGGAGTTCTTCACATGCTTTTTTTTTTTTCCTATTGCCAATTGTCTTTCTTTCGCATCTGTTGTTTTGCCCATCCCAGATGGATCCAGATGGCCTGCGGCAGGTATTCGGTGCAGCCCCTGCAAGAAGGGCACATACCAACCGCAAGGGGCACAGGATAGCTGTCTCTCCTGCAGTTCGCCCATGACCACGGTGACGGTGGGAAGCGACACGCAGGACCCGATGTGGATAGGCATGGATAGGCTAAGGTGGTACCCTGAACAAGCAATGGATTTATGGGACGATAACGGGATGAACTAGAACAAACCATCCCCAATTGGAGGTGACTATTGGGTATGGTATACTACTGGCATCATTTAAAATGATTCCAAAGGGTTGGTGAGGTGGCTTATTCTTGGCATTGCTCGCGGGGATTGGAGGACATGTGCATTTGCCCTGCGAAGACCTACCGACCTTGCTACGATGTGGACAATAACGGATCACTTCGATCAGAGTGCCAATGTGACACAGGTTTCTACACACAAGGTGGCCTTGGGACAAAAAACAGAGAGATCCAGAGATATTGATATAATTTGATGATGAAATTGATGATTCGAATTGCTGTGTTGAAGCCATCCAATCTTTTCACCATCCAGGTGGAAGATGTGTTGGATGCCCAGACGGGATGGTCTGCGAGGAAGGTTCTGATGAGCAGTTCTTTCCTTGTGCGGAGGTGGACATTGTGAATTCCACGGTGAATCCTTACCCCAAGCCGGATGAAGGATACTTTGTCCTCTTGCAACAACCCACCTATGTCTTCAAATGCATCGACTTATTGTCGTGTCCTGGGGGTCAAGCAGAGAATTGCGGGGCGGGCTTGCGTGGCATTGCTTGCGGAGCATGTGACGCTGGCTATTACAAGCAAGCAGGCGCCATGGCCTTGACCCCGCCCCAAACCCCTTGCCCCACCCCTTGCCCCACCCTCGTGCGATCATAAGCTCACCGCCAGGCTCATGCAATCAGTGTGGCGAATTTGAGCAGAGCCCACTGTTTTTGATCATCCCCGCGTTGATCTCGCCGGCCTTCGTCTTTGTTCTCTACAAGGCCAGCTAAGGTGACCCCAACAATGTGGTGAAAGATCCCCCGTTCGGAGGCTTCACCATGGCATTTTGCTTTCGCCATGTGGAGTTCATCTCTGTGTAGAAGTTCACAGAGGGCTACCGATGTCACATTCAGATTTGGGAACGGGAACAAATTGGATATACCGATATACCGATATATATATACCCAACATGTTCAAAGCCCCAAAACTGCATGTCACCCACCCAGTTCCGCAGGGATCCACACAACCATTACCTTCAAAAGATGAATGTTTCCCTGGATGACTCCGTATATTTATGGTCGTTCAAGCCTTCATACCACCCAAAAAACCATTGATATCTCCATAGGAAACAAAAATCCAAAAACATTATTGATATTTCAATATGTTTTATACATTTTCAATCATATTTTCATACATTTTTCATGATGTGTCTATCCGCTATCCTTTTCAAGCCACTCCATTTGGGGGTTTTTGGGCGCCCAAATTTTTCCGCTTCCTTTGAGGTGTCCTTGGCGGACGTTCACCTCTGGGGGAGAACTGGTCAAGGCGCCGGGGATTCAGCAAGTCATCATGTCATGATCATCATGATATCATGATGGTTAATGATGGTTAATGATGGTTAATGATGGTTAATGATGGTTAATGATGGTTAATAACATCATTATAATGATGGTTAAAAACACTAATTAACATGATGATTAAAACCATTGAGTTATAACATTAATCACTATCATTAAATTAATGATACTAAGTAGTGATGGTTAATAATGATCATAATGATATCATGATGGTTAATTAGTGATGGTTAATAATTAGTAATGAGTGATTATTAGTGATTGATAATTAGTGATGGTTAATTAGTGATGGTTAATTTCATGATAAACATAATTAATGATGATAATTAGTGATTACTCCACTAATGATGGTTATAATACTGTAATCCTAATTAGTGATCAATTAGTGATTGATTAGTGATTGCTTGTATCATAATGATTAATTAGTGATAATGAGTTGAGTTATAGCCATTGAATTATAACATTCATCACTTATCATTGACTATCATCATAGCATTTCGCTTGAGTTTTTTCTTCAGTAATTAACTATACACCATAAACCATTGATAGGTTGAGTCTATGGATCATGATTTGTGGGTGATGGATTGGCAATCACTGCACCTGATTTTCTGGATATGTTCCCCAGTTCCAAGCAGCTAATTTTCTGCACTTTCTAAATTGAAGGAGGTTAATCCTGGATTTGCTTTGCCCCTGGTTGGTTTGATTGGGAGGGTGCCACTTTTTTTAGCAAATGGACACATTTCTGGCTGCCAAATGTCCCTCAAGTGGGAAAGGGAAAAAATGCGAACCTATTGAACTTGTTCCAGGGGTACACTAACATATAGATGTGGTATTCACCCCTGGGGAAAGCCGTTCGGAAAAGGATCTTCACATAGAAGGTTTGCCACATCTTTAGCTCCAGGTTTTGGTGGCATTGGCTATTTGCTGCTGGTCTATGTGCAGACCGTTTCGGTGATCATTTCAGTGTTCCCCACTCTGCCTTCAACGCTGGTTGGTGGCACCTTGGCTGTCAGCTGATGGTTTCACAGTTTCACAGTTTCTGAATTTTGCTTCAATTCCTTCGAAAACACGGATACTTAGTAACTAACAAACGATGAAATCCATCTTAAATCATCTTAAATCCCATGATACTGTGGATGGTTGCGAAATCCTGCACCAGTTGATAGGTGGTAAACATCCCATGATTTATAGGGTTTTCAACCGTCCTTTTGGTGGTTTATCGGATTTCTGAACCATCCACCATGGGCCGTAACGGCGCCTCGGCGATGTGAGGGGTCCCTCTGTCGAGGCATCGGATGGACGTCGACCTCAGCAGAGATCACCAGCCTCTTCCGTTTGGAGTGTGCAGGTGGACCCGTGGACCCGGGAGAAGTGACGGGTTGAAAAGTGGAACTGGAAGTGGTGACTGAAAGTATTTAATGGATTAATATGGATTTTCTTTACTGTGGCAGTTTTCTTCGAGATGTTTTTTGTCCCCAACAGCGTAAGCCAACGGTGTGCACTGGAGCAGACGCCGGGCCAGGTTCAACGAGGTTCCGGAGAAGGTTCCGGAGAAGGTTCCGAAGGTCCCGGAGAAGGTCTGGGAGGCTTTGGTGGTGCAGAGCCAGGTCAGGTTCAACAGGATTCCGGAGAAGGTTCCGGAGAAGGTTTTGGAGAAGGTCTGGGAGGCTTTGGTGCAGAGCCAGGTCAGGTTCAACAGGATTCCGGAGAAGGTTCCGGAGAAGGTTCCGAAGGTTCCGGAGAAGGTCTGGGAGGCTTTGGTGGTGCAGAGCCAGGTCAGGTTCAACAGGATTCCGGAGAAGGTTCCGGAGAAGGTTCCGGAGAAGGTCTGGGAGGCTTTGGTGCAGAGCCAGGTCAGGTTCAACAGGATTCCGGAGAAGGTTCCGGAGAAGGTCTGGGAGGCTTTGGTGCATAGCCAGGTCAGGTTCAACAGGGTTCCGGAGAAGGTTTTGGAGAAGGTTCCAGGAAGCCTTGGTGCAAAGCCAAGTCAGGTTTCTGGGGTTCCGGTGAAGGTTGCAGAAGCCAAGCCAGGTCAGGTTCATTTAACTCACGGAAACCCAGCTGAGGTTTTTCCAGCGCTTGGCTTCGCAGCACGGTTCAGAAAGATTTGTAAAAATAAAATGTTGCGGCTGTTGGGGATACACCGAAGCTTATTTTTTAACTTGTTGAAATTGACATGTTTGGAGATGTTTGCATATGTTCAAGGCATGAAATTTGTGCGTAGATAAATTTGAACGCCCAAATGAAGATGGGAATTGATGGGAAGAAAGGTGGATGAAGATTTATAGCAGCTAGGATAAGACATCAGTTTGGTAAAATTTGCTGGGTCCCTGCAGTTTTGGACGATGCCAAATGTCACAGTTGTCGTGGAAAATGAATGTAAGGTAGTAAGGCATGTCTCTTTAGTTGGATTCTGGCTGATTCCGCTGGATGCCAATGCAGGCCCATCAGACTTTGTGGGGAGCTTCATCCTGAACCTGGTGCTGCCAGAGATCGCTGGAATCATCTTCTTTGTTACGTGGTTGGGTGCCATGTCCTGACCTCAGGGGATGTGCAGGTTGTATCCAGCTGTCAGTTGCTGCAAGTGGATGATGGCACTTACATTGTTTTGCTGAGGTTGATCAGCAGGTTGGGGCCTTGACGTGAGAAAATCACGTTGTTTTGTGCAAGACATGCTGAGGGGAAGTGGGGAACGGAATTTTGATCCTACTGGTAAGGATCCGACCATTCAGCTCAGGTTTTTGCTTCAATGTTTGATGCGTTTGATTTTGGCTTGTTGATTCTATCATTTTCTAGCTGATGTATTCGTCGAGTGCTGCCTCTGACTGTTGATTATATTCTCTGGCAATCAAGCATGACTGGCTGGAATTTTCCCCTTTCAAATTGAAGATCATTAGTAGATATTAATTAGCAGATATTAGTAGATATTAGTAGATATCAGTAGATATTAGTAGATATCAGTAGATAATAGATAATACATGATACATAGTACAAAAAGATATTAGCGATATACCGATTTATTCATTCCAGGGCGACTGATGGTCCCAGCGTCTGATGGTCCCAGCGTCTGATGGTCCCAGCGTCGATGGTAGGTTCGTCCCTAAGCTCCGCATGGACGGCGACGTGGTGCTGGGCTGCTTCGGAGGGATCTTGAAGACCTTCTTCGTGACGGTGGCCTCCAAGTGCCCTCGAAGGAACTTATCGAAGTTGCGTTGCGCGTTGCCGCGTTGCGTTGAGATGGGTCTGGGCTGGGTGAACTTTATGTGAACTATAGGGAGATTCCTATTTCCATGGAGTTGTTTTGGCCGTTCTGATGTCCAATTTTGTGTCTGAACATGGGGTATACCCCAAGTTCTAGCCATTTTGATGGGGATAATGATTGTTAATTGGTGGTTAGTAGGGAACGGTGATGGGAGATATGGTTGTATCCATATTCCCTATGCGGAGCCAAGGGGTTACGAATTGAGTTCCCTAACCACATGATAGTTGTTGGAAATGATTTTGGATATCTAATTTAGGGATGATAAATTGCTATGGTGATTGTAAATCTTAACAATCATGGATCGACTTTGGTGAATTTCTATGCTTGGAAATTGATTGGCGATTTTAAGTAACCCCGTTCCATTCCATGGCTTTCATCATCATTTAGCCAATTTCTCAGCCATAAAATTGGGATATCGCCAGTTTGACTCGCTTATTTTAAGCTTAGACGCACCAGCAATATCCAGTAATTTGGGGAATGGATAGGGCTTTTCAATTGCAATATATAATTCATGTATTGTTACCCACTGGAAATTTGAGAGCAATGGGCAACCACCACATATATATTCGAGTCGCTTCGCGACGAGAACCGCCCGCACCCAGGGAATAGGACGGGGAGGAAAGAAGCGGGCCTACTGGGCCCAACCAGAAGCTCGGGGGTCAAACTTGGCCGTCCTTGGCCTTAAGTTGGGCCGAACAGGAGACCACTTGGGCCCAACTTGGGCGTAACTTGCGCCGAACTCGGGCCAGTTGTGAGCCCAACTGCGGTCCAACATGGTGAGACTTGTGCACCTTTGGATTTAGCATGCGCAACTTGGTCCTGTCTGGGCGCATCTGGCACAGAAGTTGGGCCCGAGACCAGCCCAATGTGGGCAACATGGCCTCGAACGAACCCTCCTCAAAGCCAAAAAACGTTGGAAATTGCGGGAAGCTTGTCACATCGAGTCGGCAAAATTGGCTTGGGTTGGACCCAACTTGGCCCCGAGGCCCAACTTGGCCCAACTTGGGCCCAAGTTGCGCTGTCTTGGGCGCAACTGGTCATGTTGGGCTGAAGTTGGGCCCGAAACAAAGCCATGGAAGTCCAAGTCGGTTCTAACATGCCGCAACTTGGCACCTTTGGCGACAGCTTCACACCAAGTTGGGCCAAACGGAGACACAACAGGGAACATTGCTTCAAACGAAGCGTCATCAATAGCAAAAAACGTGAAAAATACCCGTGAAAACTGGCGCTTTGAGGATTTCGGAGTCGGCTATGTCCCCCAATTTTGAAGCCACATGGACCTCAACTTGGGCCGAAGTTGCTCCCAAATGGGTGCAAGCTGCGGGAAGTTGGAGCCGATTGGTCCAAGTTGGGCCGAAGTTGGGGCCTTGCTGGCCGAAGTTGCCCCCAAGTCGGGCCAATGTTGCGGCCATGTTGGATCGAAACGGTCCATTTGGGCGATTTTGGGCCGATTTGCAAAATGTACATTACCACAGTCCCGTGCAATTTTTGGCGGCCTGCTTCGTTCGAAAATGCCCCCAGCTGAAGCTGTACCAGTCTGACAGATCTGTCCGGTCGCATCTACGGATAAACTACCACACCTCGGCACCTTCGGTGCTTGCGGATTTTAGATACTCTTAGATACGTACAGTGGCCGCATCTCCCATCCATAGCTATGTGACATGCCCGCGACGTCCGCCAGGTGCTTCTCGCTCTTCCAGTGCTACAACCATCCCAATAAGCGGTTGTCCATGCGCGCCAGTCCAGAGGTCTTGCAGGGTTCCGAGGAATGGTCCAGTGACTTGACTGAAGAGTGTGCCACATCCAGTAAGGGTCACGGTTTGTAATGCCGACATGTCCCCGGAATCCATGGGTTTAGCAGCTTAGCATCCTTATTCTTATGAACATATATGACACTTGCAATTCTTGTTCAGATGTTTTTTCCAACATTTTCAGTTGTTTTTTATAGGGAACATGATCCGAAATGACAAAACTTTCAGGGGAAAGAATGATGATTAATCCATGGATTTGCGGGACCATATTCCTTATACTTACCATGTTTTTACAGTGGCACAAATGGTTTCGGGGATGGTGGCATGGATTAGGGGATGATTGGGTGTTCCACTAAATTATTCTGGAGATGTCAACAGATTCCCATGGCTGCCTGCCTGGTGAACCATTAGTTGGAGTTGCGTCCCACTTGGTGCAACACCCATGTTATTAATTACTCAATTACGGGATAACCCATGTATGTGAATATCTAAATATGAAAAACATGTTACTACGCAAAAATGTAAACATGTACATATTCAAACATCTAAATATTTAAATATGTAATCACGGATCTATATATCTCACATAAATACATGATATAATTGGATCTATATATATAAAAGTACATATAAATTATATATATATAAATATACATAAGTACATATAAATTATATATATATATGTATATATAATATAACTCAATGTGGCCCTCCCCAAAAAAGTCTGAACATATATTTGTTGTCTTTTCTAAGTTTTTTTAATGTTCTTTCCAAGGTTTGTCTGATTTTCTTAATGGGGCCTCCCCAAAGAGTATCAAAATATTCATGCTGTTCATGCTTTCATCATGCTAACTGTTGAAACAGACAACTTTTGATGTTGATGGGTTGAGTAGACTATGGCTGGGGTGAAGCAGACGATGTTAATAATGCTGATCTTACAATGCTTCGGGGGGGTTCTGGGGTGTGTGTGTATGACCATATATATATACATTATATATATATGTATATATATAATATATATAATATATATAATATCATATAAGGATCATTCGCCACCATTTAGATTTTACGATGCCACCTCTTTCTGAATAGGCATGGTGATCTTCGCGGCCATGGCCATCTTGGTGAACTGCGTTCTGCTTCTGGTGGTGATCTCCTGGGCCATGTGGGTGGCACCGCAGCGCTTCCATCTGAAGAGCTTCCGCATGCGTTCCGAGACAGCAACGGCGCGACGGAGCGACGGATGAGGATGTTGGGGATATAACCATGATGGTAAATAATGGTAAATAATGGTCAATAATGGTTAATAATGGTAAATAATGGTTAATAATGGTGAATCATGGTAAATAATGGTTAATAATGGTGAATCATGGTGAAGAATGCTTGATAATGATTAACAATAGGTGGGATCATCGAACCCCGAACAAACAATAATGGAAGGGTATAGTTGCGGTTTCATACGGGTCAATCATGGCTAAAAGGTCAATTTTGGTATCTGAATCAATGTTTAATGGGATTTGGTAGCAAATTCAATAGGATTGAGTGGGAGCGACTGGTGATTTAATGGGATATAACCCTCTGGTAATTCACCAGACTGCTTTGGAAGCACAATAAAATCGAAATCTATGTTTTCTTTTAAACATGTACATGTGATCCCGGTCCCCGGTTCGCTGGCCCAGGGTAAGGTTCCCCCCGTGGTATGGTCCCCCCTAGCACGTGTGTACCTGCATGGTGTTAGTACAATATATGCCTTAAACAAATAGGTAAATCGTCGACTAAATGGGTAATTTCCCGTGGCTATATTAGTTTGCTGGAGGGGAAGCAACGAAATCTTGGGATTTAGCCAAGGAAATAGCGGGGGTTTGACAACTATCAGTAAGTGAACATGGTTTCACATATTGTTTAAGTGCGTTTGCATTAATAAATGAATAACAGTAGTGGGAAGTACTAGCTAGATAGTTCATTTTGTTGCCATTGTGGGTGAGGCTGGGGGGTTTGGCCAAACGTGGGGATTGAACCATGAGCACATGGAATTGAAGAGAATAGTGGGGATGGAACAAGCACCAGAATAATTCTTGAATATCGGGATTTAAAATTGGGATGTTAAAATAGCGGGAATTGTATCAAAGTACAAACTATATGAAACTATATGAGATAGATGTATATATACAGTGATTTAAAATATACCAATAGTGGAACAGAATATTAAGATTTAAGAACCAGTATCAAGGTACATTTAAACCCACCGGCTAAGGTAATTCAATGGTTGAACATGATTTGCCACATCTATGGGGGGATTCGCTGGGCAAATATTATCCAGCGAAGGATAATGTTCGTTGAGACTATTTGAGATTCTCAATGAATCGACAAGAGTGTGTATAGTTGCTTAGTAAAAGGAAAACATCAACAACTACATTACAATATGAAGCATTATGTATATATAACCAATGGGATTTACAGGAGTATTCACAAGAGTGGGGATTGATCGGACATGATTCAACCCTGAACGCTCAAGCAGTTTCCGGCAATGAGTTGCATGGCAGTTCGAAGATTTCCTAGCCATGGTAGTAGCCCTGATAATTACGTTGGTTAATATTACCGTAATTCCAATTCCAATTGGATATATATATATATATATACATATTTATATATTATATAATTCCAGTTGTTGATATATCCTTTTGAATAAACAAAGGTTATTCAGCTAGAATGGAATATACAACCAAGTATGACATTTTTTACTGTATATATTCGCAACTACAGTCATTATTTATTTTGTTCATTCTTTTCTTCGTTGAACAATTCATGGTCGCCGTCCCAAAAAAACAGTCATCGCCCAGGCTGGAAGTTCATGATCCAAAAGATGCGACCGAGCGTATATTGGTGGATGATGACCATCTTCTTCAAGGATGGAGATGGTCGAATCCCATCGGCCGACAAATCCTCTGGTAAACGTTTACAGTTTGCTATTGAACATGGCAATTTATAGCTGATTTAGCCATTAAAAGTGGTGATTTTCCATAGTTATGTAAACGTTTACCAGAGGGTAATATGGCAAATCCCATTAAATTTACTGGTAATACTAAACCATGCGATCACAGCGTGGGGTGTTTTTTCCGGGTTTTAGGGATCCATGATGCATTCTCAGGGCCTTGATAGAAGCGTGGGACCCCTGCACAATGATCTTCAAGGATGGGATGGAAAAAAACCATGGGATAATGATGGGTATAAACCATAGGATAGTGGATGAGAAAATTATACACCAACCATTATATATACTGGAAAAATATCCCCATGTTCATGGGATTTTATGGGATATCTTCATGTTTTTACCCTCTTCCAAATGGGTGTATAAACCAGCCCTACCATCTTCCGGGATTCGTTTAACTGATAGGGTTGGTTGATCGCGGAACAACGGAATAACATTTATTCACGAAAGAAAGATCATGTCGTACACTGATGGCAGTGGCTGGAAGGGGATGACGTGCAAACAACATGATCCCACTGAATTTGTTGAGGGAAATGTCAATCGAGCATGTATCTTCTTACAAAAGTTCACCATAAATCCGTCTATTTGTGGCCTTCTATTCATCATAAATCCACTACTCTTTATTTTCGGGATGCAACGGGTGTCGCGGCAGGGCTTGTGGATTTCGCTCACCGGTGTCCTCTTCACCAATGCGATGCAGCAATCTCTGTGGGTCTGTTTTGGTATCTCGGTTTTTATTGGACTTTAGCATTGTTAGGGTGATTGGAAAATTATCCACTGATCTTCATTTTGGATAGTGTTATTAGGTTGATTCACGAAAATAACATAAATATCCAAAGAATTATGAGTTTGACTTTACCATTATTAGGTTGATTTCTGAAAAAGCACAGAACTATCCGAAGAAGTATGGGTTTATGTGGCAGACTTTCCCTTAAAATATTCATTCGTTGACACGAGGGACGGTCAGATTATCACCAACATGCACTGGAAAAACCAACATATTTTTAGCCTGATGATTGATAGAACAGCTGTTAATATATGTTAATATCAACCCCCTTCCACTTTGGTTAAACAAATAGGTCATGCTTCGACCTATTGAGTCCCCGGTATGGGCTGATCCAACAGATTAGCTGAGGTCTGCTGTTCTACACGACCATTAGCTACGTGTTCCTGCCATGGCGCAGTGTCTTTGTGACCATCTTGGACATCGGCACCCACGTATCGACCCTGCTTCTTTGTCTTCTCTTGCCCTTCTTGATTGATTTTGAGGAGGAGGAGCAGCAAACCGCGGTGTACCTTGGTCTACGCAGTCCTGGAAGATACCTGGGCAGAAGGGGGCAGACTTCAAGATTTCTAGCTTTGGGGTGGCTAGCACAACGAACCCTAGCTTCTTCAGTTGTCCTGTTGTTGAAGAACGGGTTGAAGAATTCACACTTTGATTTTGAACCTTTTAGCGTAAGCAAAGGTAATAGAATCCCAGGGTGGGCATCTATTTGGCTATGTCCAAACATGCGAACAAATACCCCAACTCATGGTTTCCCAATGGTTTCCCACTCCCAAAAATGGGTTAACTGGAGTCTGGGGTTAACCGCACCTTCTACCAGATACGAAGCGGGGCTGAGGGGAATCTTCGTTGCCTTGGCTGTGTGCGGATTCCTGAGCCTCCTGGCTGCATTGAAACAGTTGGAACCCACCTGGGGTGCTGCAAAAGTGTACGTAGATGATTGAGCTGTTGAACCTGATGATTTTCCAACCATGCTTGGGGATGATGATGCGGCATAGGATGGCATAGGCTTGGTGATGTGGGACTGATTTTCGATCAAAGTAGGATGTCATTTGGATTGAAAATAGACTTTTATTCTCCTTAAATGACAATTTGAATGAAGAACATGAGACCCTACAGGCCCCAGTTTAAGAAGGTCTCCCAAAGTCCAAATCTATCAGCAGTACTCTCAATCCATGGATCTAGTGGATTGAAACCTTCTTCGTAGATTGCATGGTTTGCCACTCTTCAAAATGAAGCTGAGTGTGACTAGTGCTTTCGGTAAGATCATCTCCAGTCTCCAGAGGAAAGGTCCCAATTGACCGAACTCGTGGGTAACATGACCACAGACAATTTCTGCTTTGTTTTCTTTTTTAAGAGCGCTGTAATTGTGATCATAGAAATCCAGAATCAGATGGGACAGGCTGAATTTCACCAGGAGAGACATTCCTTTCTTGTCGATGGTCCCGCCCCTTTTGTATATATATTTTGTATATATATATACTTGATTACTCAGTACTTCGTGACTCGTGAGACTAACCTGGATGTTGCATAATGTTGCCGAAAGCTCAGAACATCTCTGACTCCAAAATCAAAACATGTACTTTTTGGGTTGAAACAGGGCTCCCCGTGGCAGCCTTGCAATGTCGACCAACAGCCTTGGTTACATTGCTGCATCCTCTCCCTCTGTCCAGGAAGGCCAAGGAACCCAACCCCTGGTGGAACTCCACATTTGCGGCTTGAGTGGTGAAAAATTGATCCGCACGAAGCTCCCTGCCTGCACTCTGGGCTTGCAAGTGCGACAGATGGTTGCGGAGAAGCTTCCATCAAAGCCTGGTAGAAAGTTGCTTCTTCATCATGGTGTTTACAAGTTGATGCTCGACAGGACCTTGCAAGAGCAAGATATTGTGGGAAAGGAAGTGGCATTGACATACACCTTCTTTGCAACGGATTTGTATGCCGCATTGTCCTTTGTCCAGGGAAGGGCAAGGAAAGAAGACCCCTTTGCACTCGAAGGGGTGACGTGCATCAAATATGCCGTAACTCATGAGTATCTGCTCAACCTGCCAGAAAGCCTTCAAGACTTGACGTTCGGTGCCGAATTCAACCGGAACCTGGAGGGCGTGATTCTTCCAAGCGATCTGCGAACCTTGACATTTGGTGCTGAATATAATCAGAACCTGCAGGGTGTGACATTCCCAAGCGGCCTGCAAAGCTTGACGTTTGGCATTATGTTCAATCACAAGCTGGAAAGCGTGACCTTCCCAAGCGGTTTGCAGAACTTGACGCTTGGTTCTGCCTTCAACAAGAACTTGGAGGGGGTGACCTTCCCAAGCAGTCTGCAAAACTTAACTTTTGGTTATGACTTCAACCAGAAACTGGAGGGTGTCACCTTCCCAAGCAGTCTGCAAAGCTTGGCGTTTGGCAGGGAGTTCAACCAGAACCTTGAGGGGGTGACTTTCCCAAATGGTCTACAAAGCTTGAC
>Ga0126342_10014892_pt1 | contig 13681 bp, 2 predicted proteins | sample Cyp1metagenome_FD_92528 | JGI IMG/M metagenome (GOLD analysis project Ga0126342, IMG submission 92528) | Coral microbial communities from Lord Howe Island, Old Settlement Bay, Australia - Cyphastrea 1 metagenome | ecosystem: Host-associated > Invertebrates > Cnidaria > Coral ...
GCAGAACAAAGATGTCATGCTATACCTGCGTTGCTGGCAGTGGCGTTATGAGTGCCATAATGGCAACTTGCTGTCGAAGACAGCTTCCACACTGATGGATCGCTGAGCCGACGAAGAGAGTTAAAAAAAATCTGCGCATCCACGCCTGATGCACATGATGTTTACCTGGATTTGTTAAAAATCAATAGATTTTGCATCCACTTTTTTTAACCCAAATTCAGTTATCCAAACTGGTCGGAAGAGCATTTTATATTGTAAATAACAGGTGATTGTGACTCTCCTGGAAACAACCAATCAAAACGCTCGCGCGGTTTCCCTTCCGCCGGGATGTTTATAATCAATGATCAACCACGGGGCCCCCAAGTTTTCCGATCCGCGAGTGACGGCAGTGCTCCAATTGCCCGGTGGTGCGCTGAGACCTGTCGGAACGGAGAAACCATGGGGGTTACGGATCTATGTTAGTTTGCCCCAGGATAGTTATGGGGCCATTGAACTCGTGGATCTACCCAAAAATTGTGATTTTCCATAGTTATGTAAACGTTTACCAGAGGGTATGTCAACCTAGACTGGTTGGTGGTTGAACCCTACCCCTCTGAAAACTGATGGAGTGAAAGTCAGTTGGGATGATGACCGTCCCAACTGAATGGAAAAATAATCTAAATGTTCCAAACCACCAGTAAACGTGTGTTGGTAAGCCCCATGACTACATTGAATATTGATGAATATTCATGTTGATGAATAGTCATGCACATAAATCTGGATAAAGTATATAAAAACCAAACTAAACTGAAAAGTTCGGCTATATTGGGTAGTCATCCCATGTTATTCCTACATTCACCGGATGACCCGCATCATCCCGCATCAGTTTGTAAGTGGGTTAGTTCACCCCAGTTATGCGATCGATGTTTTTAAGCCAACATCTGTAATTAGACAATTCTCATAGGTAAACCGTGTGGGTTCTCCACATCTATGCTAGCTTGCCCCATACCCTCTGGTAAACGTTTACATAACTATGGAAAATCACCATTTTCAATGGGTAAATCCACTATTTCAATGGCCACTTTCAATAGCTTTTGGTATGTTTACCAGAGGGTAATACTTATTCATTTCCCCTGAAATAGGTGTTTTTGGGATAGTTTCCCCTGCATTCACCATAAAAATTAGTGACGTCGCGACGTGAGGTCGTGATCAAATCATTTTTTCACCCAGTTTTTGTCTGCTTTCTATGGGAATTCTTGAAAAGTACCTCATTCTCCTCACCAGTTTTTGGTCATCATCCCATACTTTTTGCTGGATGATATTCTCCCTCTGATTCTGTAAATAATTCATCCACATATATTCTGTTGTTGGTGAAATCGCAATGCCCATTCAAAATCCCATTTTCACAATTCCCCTCTAATCAAACATATTCAAACATGGTACTTGAAAATCCTCTCTATATATATAATGTGGGTAAAACAATGTCATACCACCTATAAAAATGGTGATGACTGGGGGATTGTTTATTGTTTTACCCTCATTAAATGGCGCTGTTCATCTGAAAATCATCCAGCAAAATTGGTCTCACCACCGGGACGGAGTTGACAGCCTGGGTCTCCCAGTTTGCTGACCATCACTTTCCTAGGCCCGCTGCCGGCGACTTCCCGAGGGCGTGGAGAAAGATCTGGTGGTTAAATGGTGGTTAAATGGTGAACGGTTAACGGCTATATGCTATGTTATTGGCTATATGATCTATATGTTATTGGAAGAAGATTGGATGAACATGGTGCAGAAGGTTCATCGTTATGTTCATGGGAACATAATGATGTTCCCAATGGCTTTGGGGGTAGCCAATGTTCAGACAAACCCATCCAACAGGACAAGGCTGGCGGATGAGTGTTTCCGGAGGAGATAGTCATGTTGGAAGGGCTTTAACCAACTTGTACAATATATCGTGTGGTAAACCCAACAATAAACCTATCACGGATAGTTGTTTATAATCTCTTGTAAATGTGGTGAGATGTTATTCATGTATTCTTGGGCTCACCACATGCTTCTATATTTCAATCAATTTTTATGAACCCACTTACCAGCAGGGGGTGCATCTCACCTAGAAAATTGCTTATACCCAAGGTAGATTAATGAAATATCCCTACTTAAATTTTATATGGGCTGAAATATGGGTTATGGATTACAAACCAGAGATCCTAAGTCTTGCTGGTAGGGAATGATCCATAATAACTATTAGATCCATAATAACTAAGAATTATTCCAATAACTCTAATTCCATTCCCCCACATCCATTCATTCCGTACAGTTATGGCCCTCTACCAGTTATATAAGTACTTATAACCCCATAAATTTGGACCAGTTATAACTAGTTATAACCATATAAATTATAAATATACCATATATATATATATACCATATATATATATATACCATGGTAAATGGCCATAACTGTACATACTAAGCACCATTCTGGTGGGGCATCCATTCGTGGCTCCCCACACGGTCGATCTCAGCTCATCCTGACTCTTGCCGTCCTCCGCCTGGAAGGTTTTGCGGTGAGGTCAGGTCAGGTCACCGCAAAACGCGGTTGGGAGCTATGAAACACCAAGATAAACCTGGTTGGTGGTTGAGCCCTACCCCAATGGTGGTTAATGGTGGTTAATGGTGGTTAATGGTGGTTAATGGTGGCTAATGGATTTATATCTGGTTGGTGGTTGAGTCTACCCCTCTGAAAAATATGAGTTATTAGTCAGTTGGGATTGTGACATTCCCAATATATGGAAAAAACATGTTCCAAACCACCAACCAGTTTTTGTTTTAAGATGTTTCATAATAGTATTAATAGTTTTGTAGTGTTTCACTATTGTGTTGATAATATGTTTGTTTTCATAGTGCTTTTGTTTTTTAACGCAGTTGATGTTTTAAATATGTTGTAAAACACTGTGGAAAGAAAGGGCATGTTATGAAACACTGCTTTTATAAAAGTATGTTGTGAAACACTGCTTAAAAAAAAAACTATTATGAAACACTGTCAACAAAAAATGCATTTTACGAAACACCAAAACAAAACATGTTAAACACATTTTTTGAAAAAAATATGTTATGAAACACTGTTTTAAAACGTATGTTATGAAACATTGATTCTTTTAAAAAAGAAACAAAAGTATGTCTCTGGAAAATACCCGAACAAGTCATTCGGTACAATTAGTAAAATCATCTGTGACATTTTATGATGATCTATTTTGTAACTTCTGGAAGATCATATCATGGCAAACAACCCCTGCATCCCCTGATGAATGGGCTGGTTTTAGCACCACTCCATGCCTCTGAAGCAGTCAGGAGGTGTTTGATCTGAGTGGTTCTGGTGTCAAGACTTAACCATTGTCAAGACTTAACGACAACAACTAGTCTTGGTCATTTGATGTGTTCTTAACCAACACATATTCACGAGGCACACAATTTTGACGTATATTCATATTATCATCTGGGCTGGAAAAACGAGCAGATTGTGCTCAAATAGGGATATCCGGGCAGTCAGTACAAGTACATATAACTAGAAGGAATACTTGACCGACTGCAAAGTAGGTTCTTCTGGAATAAATCAACGGTTTTCTAAACCGCTAATTTGTGGCATTTCGTGGTCAGTTGGAATTGTCCTCCCAAATAGCATAAACCTTCAACAAAAAATGAAAAATGAAACCACCAGGCACTCATATTGATTATATTACCCCTCAAATCCATTTTTTGTTGTGGCTTGAAGCCCCATGTTTAGTGATAAATCCACATTCACATCAGAAATGAAGTTGCGCATCATCATGAAATCATAGAAAAATCACCATGGTTGTGCGTTTTTTTTTGTACCCTCTGGTACACATACAAAAAACAAAAAGAAAATCACCAGCTATTAATGGGAAAACTCACGATTTCAATGGCCATTTTCAAGTTCGCAAACTGTAAACGTTTACCAGGCCGGGTATCTGCCCTATCGTTGATGCCTTTCTCAACAAGTCCATCTGCTCCCGCCTTGACTTTGAAGGGAATGATGATGAGAGATCCATCTGGGACCGGATGGTCTGCACCTGCCATGCCACCTAGCCACCTGGTTAGCCCTCTGGTGTGCTGGTCAAGCAATAAATATCATGAATCATGCGGCTGAAAAAACTGTCAAGATGGCGGTTGACCATGCTTTAACCATGAAATATAGAGAACTTAGATGATCTAACCATATCTAACCTATGATGGATGATGGGTGTGTCTGAAAATGATGGGTGGCAACCTGCATTTTGAATGGCCAGCAATGCCAATCATCCAGGGTGAATATAGAGATGACCCCGAATAATTTTCACGCACAGAAACAGATGATTTAAATTGATTCAACATAGCAATTATATGGAAAATTACATATTATAAGTCGAAAATTTAGCATCCTTTACACTGCCAAGCTATGCCAAGCTGTTCTCCTTTGAAAAGTTGCGAATCCCATGGCCTTTGAAATGTTTCCCAGTTGGGATGAGGGATGAGCGCTCGGATCCCACGATGAGCACCCCACAGCTCGGCGTCTTCAAAAAAAACTCCCAAAAAATGTCAGCCTATAAAATGCTTCCGGAAACGGGAAACTTGGATAAACTTAAGGTAAATACTAAACATTACCCTCTGGTAAACTAACATAACTATGGAAAATAACAATTTTTAATGGGAAAACTCACTATTTCCATGGCCATTTTCAATAGCTATGTTAGTTTACCAGAGGGTATCCCTCCAAATTTGTAAAACTATCCCGTGGTTTTGCACTCAATTCGTAGCTCCTATCATCGCTCCAAAAAAACTCCATTCGCCACTGGATAGTCAAACCATCTAGAAGATATAATATCATTGGATTACCAATGATTTAGCTATTATTGATGGTTGAAGATTATATAATTATATATATATACATATATTGGTCTAATATATCAGGATTAGTTAAATATCAAAAACTATCCCATTTTTCAGTCCATCAGATCATGTTATTTTCACTTGGTGGCTCCACATTTTTTTCAGTGGATTCACCCTACCTGGTTGGTGGTTTGAACCCTACCCCTCTGAAAAATGATGGAGTGAAAGTCAATGGGAAGGATGAAATCCCATATATTACCCATAGGATCCATGTATGCTATATATAGTAACATTTACCATCAATATACCCCAAATGTTAGCATATATACCATACATGGATACTATGGGTTATGGAAAATAAAATTCATGTTCCAAACCACCAACCAGCTACTTATCCCACGAACAAAAACCCATGGTTTTTCGACCCACGCAGGATTCGCTAGGGTAGTTCGCCGTGATTTGAAAAGGACATCATAAACTTCGGTTGCTTAAGGACCACCCCAAAAGTGAAACATATTCCTTACCCTCTGGTAAACTAACATTGCCATTGAAAATGACCACTTTTGGTTGATATACCCACTAAAATTGGTGATTTTCCATAGTTATGTTAGTTTACCAGAGGGTAATCCATTCATCGTAATGTGGTTAAAACCATGCCATAAACCATCCCCAGTCATCACCATTTTTATAGGTAGTATATAAAATTATATAAACCATTCCCATTTTTATGGGTGGTAAACATGACATTGTTTTAACCACATCAGTGGATTTCAAATTGGGAAAAGGAACAAAAAACCCTCAGCAATAGATGGCCAAATTCTCCAAAACATGTAGCAACCCAGGATTTTCAGATACCCCCTGGTAATGACTAACAGTTTGCGAACTGGAAAATCACCATGCTATTAATGGGTAAATCAACTATAAATTACCCATTTTCCATAGCTATGTTAGTTTACCAGAGAGTACACCAAGTCAAATATCAAAGCCTAAACCCTAAACCCTAAATCAGACTATAGTTATATTTACCATAAACATCCATAAACATCAATAAAACCAGAGAATTCAGCCACAGCAATATCTCAACTGAACGCTATCGAACGTGGGCCCCATCCTATAACATCCGCCTTTGCTCAGCCTTATCGTTGAGGCACCAGGCGCCTCTAGAGACGCTTTGAAGGCAGAAAAGTCACAAGCGATTCATGGGATGATGCCTGGGGACTTCATGGGATTGAAAAAAATGTGGGATTTTAATGGGATTTCACCAAGATAAATCTGGTTGGTGGTTTCAACCCCTCTGAAAAATATTAGCCAATTGGGATTGTGACATTCCCAATATATGCAAAATAAAAAATGTTCCAAACCACAAATCAGTAAATTATAGTTTATCTTGGTTTATTTTGGCTAAAAAGGGGATTGATTTTCGAGATCTATTTAGTTGGATTTCACCATCAATTTAGGAAATTCTGGGATTTCATGCGGATATGGGAGATATGCCAAAGTGAAAATGGGGGAGAACCCGGCCAATGATGATTAACTATCGAAGTTAGTGGTGTTCCCACAAATTGTTCAGACAAACGAAAATGGAGAAAACAAAACACGTTAAAAATGGGGATGTGAAATCATTCATCATGATTTATGCAAACATCTGTGCCGTGGTCAAAAGATGGTGTGTGGGTTCTCTTTTGGAAATCCCAAACTAATGTTATGTAAATCTCACCAGCAAGAAGTCCTAGCCGCAGCACGTGGATCTTCCCACGGTTGTGGCGGGGTCAGCTGCTTGTCCTCACAGTTGGTTATCCCGTCTATACCTGGGTGAACCTCCAAGCATGAACCACGGCTAGTTATTATATGGTATTATCGTTGTATTATCAATATATAGTTGAAACCAGAATGATAAACCACTTCGTTATTCTCCAATTCTTATCCCTTGATAGTTCTTATCCCATCATTCTCCCTTCATTAATTGTCTCGGATGTTTGAAAATCCCATCCTTTTTTCGGGAATGGTTTATATATCCGGGTAAATTACAATATTTCACTATGATTTCCCTTACTAACCATGATTCCAGGGTTCGGGAGAACAGTGAGGTCGTGATGAAATTTACCCAGATATACATATATATATACTAGTCATGCTTTATATATTTCATAGCATTTCACCACCTCTTCAAATACGTCAATTTCTGGGGGATCTGGGGGATGCTGGCAGCGGATGCTGGCATTGTTTTACCCACCTTAAGTCCGATCCCATTGGTCGATGTATCTCTCAGCTTCACCAAAGCACCACCTCGGCTCCCGGGTACCGTGCCGTGAAGCCCAAGTCATAGCTGGGTTAAAATGGATGGATGTGAATAAGCCACTAAAAATATGGATTACTATAGGTATATAGGTATTGACCCATAGCCATCTGGTGAATCCAGATGGGATTTCTAGTGGATATATCCTGTGATGAATGGAATATCCGATGATTAGTGGATTGTGAAAAGAAAAATATGGCTTAGATTCCATGGATCTTTTGCCCAGGGATCCGAGGACGCCCATGGAGCAAAACAGCAAAACGACACGGCCGCATTTTTAGAGCAAAGCATGGGCGTTTTGTCAGATTTCATGGGATTTTTAGTTTGCTAAAATGCTAAGTTGCGTTAGAAGTAGCGGAACTGGTTTATGATATTATATATATATACATAATATAATATATCAAACTAGGAGGTTACAATCCAACTTATTGGGTGGTTGAGCTCTGTTCTGTAGGTGGCTGAGTTCGCCCCAAGTGACTGGACATCGCTTCTACGGTCCCACTAACCCCAGGATCTCTAACTGGTGGATTTGTCGTATCTATGTGAAATGATGCTAGGTTTAACCAAGTGATTCATCCAAAAAAATGCGGTTTAGTACTGAAGATGACCAATTTATGCCAACTTCATTGGTGCGAAGTAAAGCCCATACTTTTGAGCCATGCGGCCCCTGAAATTCACCATCATTCCACAATTCCGTCACATTGTGAGGTCATGATCAAATTCATCCACTGGTTCCAACCCCTCTGAAACATATTAATTAGTCAGTTGGGATGATTATTCTCAATATATGAAAAAATAAGAAATGTTCCAAACCACCAATCAGTCCAAATATTACATCGTAATTCATCGGTTTATATCCCGATGTTTCATGGTTGAATCCCATCAAAATTCATCCAACAAATCCAAAGTGTCGGCTGCGGGTTTCTCTCATTTTTCCAGCTAAGTACTAGGAGAATCCGACGCAAGTACGAGCGGTCAAATTGGTCAAATCACCATTTTTCTTGGTGAAGTCCCATGAAAAATCGCATAAAATCAACATCAAATCCCCACTGAAACCACCATCAAATCCCATAAAATCAACATCAAATCCCCACTGAAACCACCATAAAATCCCATAAAATCAACATCAAATCCCCACTGAAATCACCACAAAATCCCATAAAATCAACATCAAATCCCCACTGAAACCACCATAAAATCCCATAAAATAAACATCAAATCCCCACTGAAATCACCATAAAATCCCATAAAATCAACATCAAATCCCCACTGAAACCAACATAAAATCCCATAAAATCAACATCAAATCCCCACTGAAACCAACATAAAATCCCATAAAATCAACATCAAATCCCCACTAAAATCAACATAAAATCCCATAAAATCAACATCAAATCCCCACTAAAATCAACATAAAATCCCATAAAATCAACATCAAATCCCCACTAAAATCAACATAAAATCCCATAAAATCAGCATCAAATCCCCACTGAAATCACCATAAAATCCCATAAAATCAACATCAAATCCCCACTGAAACCACCATAAAATCCCATAAAATCAACATCAAATCTCCACTGAAATCACCATAAAATCCCATAAAATCAACATCAAATCCCCACTGAAACCACCATAAAATCCCATAAAATCAACATCAAATCCCCACTGAAATCACCATAAAATCCCATAAAATCAACATCAAATCCCCACTGAAACCAACATAAAATCCCATAAAATCAACATCAAATCCTCACTGAAACCAACATAAAATCCCATAAAATCAACATCAAATCCCCACTGAAACCAACATAAAATCCCATAAAATCAACATGAAATCCCCCTTTTGAAAGTTCCCGGATGGGCCGTGTGGACCTGGACCTGGACCCGCTCTGAGGATCAACTGCTGCCTCTGAACTCCGGCGCCAGCAATCGAAGTTCCGCGTGAAACCACGAGCTGCCCTGCACTGGGTGTCCGTGGAAACGTTGAACTTGAAAACACGTTGAGCAAGAAAGTGCTAAAACCAGATGTTTTTTTGGGATTTCATGGTGATTCTAAGATTCTATGGTGATTTAATGGTGATTTTTCATGGTGATCATCATGGTGATTTTTCATGTGGTACAGTCCATATTTTTCACCATCTCCAAGTCAGAGGTCAAATTGGGACCCCTAGAACTGGTATGATCTGAAATGACCCCCCTGCTCGGTTGATGGGATGGTTTGCTGTTACAATTGGTTGGGTTTACCCGGCCTGGTAAACGGGCTAACAAAAAACTGATGGGAAGATCCACCATGCTATTAATGGGAAAACTCACGAGTTCTATGGTCATTTTCAATAGTTATGTTAGTTTACCAGAGGGTACCACATTAACCGGTAGAACTTGCATGGGACTTGATGACAAGTGATAAGTGACTGAAATCACTGCTTTGAACGGATAAACTGTCCCCATTCTTGATAGGGCAGGCTTGAAAAAAAGGCGCCCCGAAAAGAAAGCCAAGCATCCGCAAGAAATTGCGCAGGGACAACGAGGGGGTGGAGACTTGTGTGGGTAGGATTTGGACGCCAAGATTTATTCTATTCATCTTCATAACTAATAACATCATTCAACATCATTGAACTAATTCGACAGTTGATGTGGCCAAAATTTGCTCCAATTATGTGTGAAATGTATGTATTTGATTGTATACAAGCACTTCGTGTACCCATGCATAGTGAAGTAGATAGATAGTTCAAAAAATCCTCACTAAAATGGGAATATGATGGAATATTATTGAAAAAAGTCCACATTCTATCTATTACAAGATGTGCCCGTTCGAAAATAGATATAGAAGAACTTTTCGATATTTCAAAGTCCATCCAAAAAGTCCAGTTGAACATTGATATTTCAAGATGACTACCATGTGGAGCCCCCCAGTTGAAAGTTTTTTATAAACCCCATGAATACTATAGTTGTAAGTATCATAAACCCAAACGTGAAATTGAAGTTATAAACGCACCAACTGAACGCTATCGTAAACGGGGGCCCCACATTGTACCATGTACATAATCCCAAAAAAAATGGAGCCGTTTGAAATACCCCTATCCCATCTCATCAAAAACAGGTTGGCTAATAGGTTTCCCAATCCTATGGGGTATCATAATCACCGTGAAACCAGGTAGTATAATCCCCTACAGTAGCTATTGCTATCATAATCAACAAGGGTATTGTTTCATATTGCTATCATAATAGTATCATTCATGGCTGGTGGTACTTTCATAATAGTTTCCCTACAATACTCAACCACGGTATCTTTACTGGTTGGTGGTTTGAACCCCTCTGAAAAATGATGGAGAGAGTAACAGTTGGGATGATGACATTCCATTCCCAACTGTTTCTGGAAAGTCGTAAAATTCCATGGTTCCAGTCACCACCAACCAGTCAATCAACCAGGCTATCTAAAGATAGCTCTGCTGCGGCTCCTTCTGCTCGATCAGCATGTCATTCTCCTTCGCCCTGCCCATTCGGATGCGACCTCGCAACCATGGCGGTTGAAGCCATGAAAAAACAGGAGTTCAATTTACCATCTGGTTAGGACTCACATAGCTGGCTGGAAAATCGCAACCATAAATGGAGGTTGATGTCGCTGGGAAAACCATCTATTTCGATTTGGACCATCTATACCATGGCAAACTGTTAGTGTAGAAATTGGTGTTTTTTTGGTATCGGTGAGTTTAGTGTAGAACCAACCTTTTTGGAGACAAGTAGGATGGGATTCATCGAAGCAACGTGGGATGATACCCTCTGTGGTAAACTAACATAACTATGGAAAATCACCATGTTTAATAGGTAAATAAACTAAATAGCCATTTTCAATAGCTATGTTAAATTACCAGAGGGTATTTGGTGTTGCTATGCAAAAATGGACACAAAACCCACGAACAAAGGTATGGCCCGTTTTATGATGTCCAATCTGGCTGGGTGAAGCCAGGGTATCCTTCCATTTTATTCACACAAATCCTTTGACCAAGTCAGCACCAAAAGGACAAAGTCATGTAGGTAATTATAGCAACACTATGGTGTATATGGATAACTATATTAGATCATAGCAGGCTATTTGGTGAATATGTGTATAGATATATATGATTATATTAATACGGTAACTATATATATATAAACATGAAATTATATACATGATATTACATGATATGAATTCACTATATAACCTGAAAATGGCTGGTATCGTATAGCCAGCTATGGGGATGATTCCCCGAATCAACTCACCATCATTCCAGAATTCCGTCACGACATGAGGTCATGATCAAATTCATCCAGATTGTATGGAACCATGTCATGTTTCTGTTGGCTTCTAAAGGTTTTCCGAAAAATATATAGTTATATCTACCATTATCTACCATAAACATCAATAAACATCCATAAACCATAGAATTCAGCTCTGCTGTTTCTTCAGTGCATCACCGCCTTTTCCACTTTTGTGGTGCAAAAAAACTGAGCTCCCGAGCGATCTTCGCCGCTAGGCAACCTGTGACCAATTTTAGGCCCGAGATGGCGAAAGCATTGACCATCATGGATAGTCGTGGATAGTCGTGGATAGTTGTGGATAGTCGTGGATAGTCGTGGATAGTTGTGGATAGTTGTGGAGAGTCGAAAAAGAAGCGACTTGGTAACCACTTGCTATATATATATACATATACTGGCTAGAAAACATGTTGGCTGGAAAACAAGTGTTGGCTGGAAAATCAATCTATAAATGTTGTTTGTGGCATTTTGTGGCAATGTCCCCGCGATGCACATGTACCATCATACCCCCCCTCAACTCAACATACAACCCCAAAAACGGCCTAATCAACTAGGAAAATCGTAAGAGATCTACAGATGTACAAAAGTCGCATGGCAACATAAGTCACTGACCCTCTAAGATCATAATGGTTACTGCTTCATGCTGGGACCCATTCGCGTTCAGTAGCTAAAACAGCAACGAGCTACCCTCTGGTAAACTAACGTAACTATTGGAAATCACCATTTTTAATGGGAAAACTCACTATAAATGACCATTTTCAATAGCTATGTTAAATTACCAGAGGGTATCTTGGGTTGCATCAACACATGTTGTATCCCCATCCGTGTTGATGAAAGTTGTTTGCGTATTGTTTACTCATACTAATCAAAGTGTTGTTCACCGAACAACTGGGTGATGCCAAACATAGATAATAATGGGGGTGTATATATATATATATAATTATATATATATAAAACAATCATAGTCATCATCCCCCAGCCATCACATTTTTTTAATCGGTGGTATATATATATATATTGTTACCATTCTACCCTTCCTAAAAACCTTTCTAGAAACCCATGTTTCGATTGTGCCGCAGGCAGGCATCTTCCAAGTTGGCTTCCTCATGATATCTTCAGTATTTGTACAGCCGGTAGGCTGTTGCAACATGTTGCAACCACTTTCTGCGTTGAATGTCTGGTTTTTGCCTCACCAAAATTCACCAAGCGTTTCGTGGTTGTTGAGCTCCAAACTGCGTCTCAACTGATGGCTGATTCGGTGAGCTCCAAACTATACCCTCTGGCTATGACTAACAGTTCGCCATGGTATAGATGGCCCATAGAAATAGATGGTTTAGCTATTAAAAATGGTGATTTTCCATGGCTATGTTAAATAACCAGATAGTAAGTTGATAGGAGCAAAGAATTACTGCAAACTCCCATCCCACAAATGTTGGATACCCCCTTCCCTTGAGCAAAGAACCCTAGTTTAGTACCTAGGGGTCTCCGTATATCACCCAATCAAGCAGGGTCTTGGTTACTGCTCAACCCTTTATACCATCTGGTAATTTAACATAGCCATGGAAAGATCCACCCACTTTTAAGTTCGGTAATTAAACCATCTATTTCGATTAGGGCCATCTATACCATGGCGAACTGTTAGTCATAACCAAAGGGTAACTGTTCTATCGGGCAACTGTTCTATCTGTTTTGGCTTTGCTTCCATATCTCGTACCATTCCCAGTTCAGAACGCCTTGGTGGCACTACTGCTCTCCTCCCATGGTTAAATCAGGTTTCATCCATGTTTTCCCATCAGATAGTTTGAGTTCATCCATTTTCCATGTTTTTTAATGTGGTTTTTGTATGGTTTTTCCATGGTTGTTCATAGTTTGTCCATTGTTTTTCTATGGTTTTTTTCTATGGTGAACTCATCCCCTTTCCAACAAAAGTCCCGGGGCACTCGAAGCTTTTGGAGGCGCCATTCTCCGGCACCTCGCAAAAAACACCGCGCGTTGTTAACAGGGCGCCGTTTGGGGCATGGAATGGTCATGGGTCATGGGATTTTTTTAATGGGATTTATAGGGGATTTATAGGGATACCATGAGGATTTATATAATGGAATTTATGGGGATTTATATGGGATTTATAGGGGATTTATAAGGGATACCATGAGGATTTAATGGAATTTATGGGGATTTATATGGGATTTATAGGGGATTTATAGGGGATACCATGAGGATTTA
>Ga0126342_10014893_pt1 | contig 13681 bp, 8 predicted proteins | sample Cyp1metagenome_FD_92528 | JGI IMG/M metagenome (GOLD analysis project Ga0126342, IMG submission 92528) | Coral microbial communities from Lord Howe Island, Old Settlement Bay, Australia - Cyphastrea 1 metagenome | ecosystem: Host-associated > Invertebrates > Cnidaria > Coral ...
ATGGCGTTCGGAGAACGGTCTTTTTCCTCGCGCATGACTTGAGCCAAATGATTGGCAGTCCATGCATCACTGACTACATGCTCAGCATGTGAAATGATTGTATTACCTAGTTCCCTTTCGCACATACATACATACATATATATATATACATACATACCTATATATACGTATTTATCCTCACTTGATTTTTTCATTCTGGCTTAAATTTGCATGCTTGAAAGGTGAAATCCTAATGTTGGTGGCAGTTTTTCTCAGAAAAGTAGGGTGTGAACTTCGGCAAACATGAGGATTTTGGGATGTCATCTGCAATAATTATTGAGACTTAAAGCAAATGGGGATTGTTGGGAATTTGAAGAGCCCAAAATGTGTATGTGGATGGCAATGGGCCAACGTTTTTTTCATGTTTTTTCCTTCGAGAACCAAAGGGACAAGATTCTGGCCATGTTTGGTATTCAAACATAGGGTTGTTGCAAGAAATCATGTTGAGCCATGTCTGACTGTCTTGTGTACCCCCGGGCGTGAACTTATGATGTTTTTGGGAGTCCCAGACCCCTTTTTGGCAGAAAGCAACAGAGAGACCCCATTTTTTGACCCATCAATTTTGCAGGGTTTGGAGTTCCCAGGCAGTCCCTTCTTGCAAACAGAGGTGCTGGGCCAATTTTCAACTCAAAGGGGAAGTAAAGCAAGCTCCTGCGACCCTCGCTAGCGGCCAACCACTGCAAGACTGCCTTCAATTCGGGGCAACCCTCCTCAGATGATCGCAACGCACTCCATGGGCACTTTCCAGGGCGAGATTTCCGCGTTGTAGTGGCAAATTAAACCAAGAGAGTGGCTTCAACCAAGTGGACATGATCCACTGCCTGGATCACCTTCAATATGTGGTAACCCGAGGTGACAACCATCATTGGTCCATCACCAGCTCTACGGTAACCCCCATGAGATGGTATATAATGCCATGCAAAGCCCCAGGTCTCACCTGTTGAACCCCCCAACAATATATCCTAGCATCACTATATCTATAATGGCCCCCAATATTATTGAGTTTCCTTGGGTTCTTAAATAGTATAAAGTATATAATATAAAGAAAATCAAACAAATCTCGGACAAGTTCAATAAAAAAAACATCTTTTGAGGTTGAATCCAAACCTGTGCTGCTTATATCTCTGCCATTTTGACTTGTTCAAACCCTAAGTTTTTGATCGCCAAAATCCTTTTTTTCATCAGTAGAAATCCATTGGTTTTCCCCCTGTGGGATCCAGAGAAATCCCATGACCGGGTCAGGTGGTTTTTTGCCCCTGAAAAAAACATCACTTGGAATCATCCTCATGGGGGGTCCAACTTAAACAAAAACAAATCACTTGGAACCTCCAAAAAGAAGCCGAAGCCCAAGACATCCCAAGACAACCTACTACGTTACTACATAAAATTATATGATGAATCACTTTTCTATATATTCTTTCCTCTGGAAATCAAACATGACAGTGGAAGATCAAAATCCCTTATTTGTAGATGATTTTCTCAGCTGGGAACCTTCATCTAGTGCATGGATCCCAATAAAATAGTCCCTATTGTTGATGGCTAAATACTCAAAATCCCATCATTATTCACGAAAACTTCAATATTTCATGGTTTCTTAAGTCATGAAACATAAAAAAATGAGATATCCAACAAAAATACTGAATCACCATTGATAGTTGATGACTTAAGATGTTTCTTTCACTACAAATTTGATCTTGGAAAATTTGGGCCCAAAAAAAAAATCCCATGTGAAACCCCCATGCCGTTCCAATCCCAGGCGCGAAGGCGCCACAGCCCCAGTTGCCGGTGGCGATCACCGGCCACTGCCGAAGTGCCACGTCGTCCACCGGCGCAAAGGCGGCCGCCGCCTTCTCCAACTCACGAAGCATCAGGGGCTCCTGGCGGAGACGAAGCAGGAGCCCAGGGTCAAAATGGGGAGTTTTTGGCCGAGGAAACTTGAGTTTCACATAGTTTAACTAATCAAAATGGTGAGTTATATAACTATAGGAGACAAATTGGGATTTGAGTTCTCATGCATGGGGATTGAACCAACATTTTTGTTGGGGATGTGACTGATGTCTCCAACCAAAATGGTGATTTAACATGATTTAAGTACTTGAAACAATAAATCAATCGACATGGAGGTTTAGATCGTGATCTTACCAGGAAAAAATGGAATGATCTGGAATGTAACTCAACACAAAAGGGCATTTCACCAGCAAACATGGGACTTGACCAACAAGCGACTGGTTAAATCCCAAGACACACTCGGGATTTCAGCAACGAAAAATCTGGATTTGACTTGCAAGAATTTGTTTCACCAACCACAAAGCAGCTTGAGATGGGGTTTAGCCTCCAGTAAAGTGACTTAATCCACCATGTACGGATCAAGTACCATAAGATTTCACTCAGCAGCCCCCCCCAAAAAGTAGCTTTAAGACCTTAGAAGCAATGTCACACACCTGCCAAGGCCCAATCCCAACCTGACAAAATCACCAAGAAACAAAGTGGATCAAAGTGGTAACTACCATTCGTGCATGACTTTTGCTGAGCCTTTTCTTTGGGCCCGGAGCTCCATTTCCTGCCCTCATCCAGCCCGCCACCTGCATTTGTCTTCGCAGGCTGCCTGGATATTGAACCAAGCTGAAAGCAACCAACCACTTTGCAGGCTGAAGCTGGTTCATGCTTCAAATATGCATGGATTTGTTTATATCATTGGAAGGTCATCATTTCCGGATCATTGTCCAGGCCTCGACAGGCCTACCGCTATGCAGAATGCATGCTGGGCGTTGGTCAAGTTGTCCCACATTCAAATTCTATCAGATTCTGCGACGTAATCCCCAACTGTTGGCTGAATCGTGGCGTGTGTATCGCCAAACCCGCCGCACCAATTCCTGCCGATCTTCCTGGCATTGGAAAAGCCTTATTAGCAATGATATTTATCATTGTGTGTCCATTAAAAATTAATATTGTGCGTGCATATAGTATATATGTGTATATATGTATGTATGTATGTATGTATGTATGTATGTACATTTTGGCATAATAATATATTACTAATATTACCGTTCAATATCTAGGATACTTAGGATATTCTTACCATCTGGCAAAACTAAAATAAACCTTGAAAATACTCAATTCTTGGTGGAAACTAATCTTCCAAGCCGTATCTGGCAGGGTCTGTCTTAATTTACTGGAGGGTGCTATACCCAGGATATTCGTACTATACTCAACATCAGCTTGGATTTGCTTAAGGACCCCCCAAAAAAAGCGTCTCAGAGATTCCGATTTCCAATTGAGAAAATGAACCAAATCATCTTCAGCAAATTCAGGTATAGAAACCATACTTACCCATAGTTGTCAATTCTCTCCATCGCCATCCCGAAGTTGTCAATTATAGCGTATAGTTATTTGGTAACATCACTTATATAGTCACATGAACTATTATGAACTACTCATATTGCATGTCAAAGTTAATAGTGTCGTAGTTCATAACAATATATTCAGTTCCTATATACATCAGATAATCACATTATACCATATAGTTATCAAATATACTTATATTGCATAGCTAGCAATTACCATCTGGTTATTTAACATAGCCATGGAAAATAACAATTTTAAATAGGTATACCATCATATACCATCTATAAATGGGCCATTTTCCATGGCTATGTTAAATAACCAGAGGGTAAACCATACTTACCTGGACTATACCTATTCTATGTACGTATTTTGATGGGTGTGTCTGAAAATAGTGTACCCCTAAACCCAATGGTTAATGATCATTATCCCTATTAAATGGCTATAATTGGGAATATACCCTATTTTCAGACAAACCCTGATAGTAATCGACATTACTTCAGAGACTTCTCGCTGTCCCAGCGTCTATCCTCTCCCCGGAAGTCCAAGGCATCCATAGCGGTGATGGCCACCAAGGGTGTGCCATCGGCGTCGCGGGGCGAGGGGTCCCGGTAGTCGCCACCGAACCTGGTGAAACATGGAGTTTTTTTTTTGGGAAAAACATGGGCAAACCCAATGAAATTCGTGAAACATGATGAAACATGAAGGTTTTAATGGGATAATCATCTCCATATAAAATAAATGGATTATTTTCGAGCTAACCATGTTCGATTACCGGAGGGTATGTTGTGTCATATCCAGTTAGTTGTCAGGTTATGGAACCAATCATATGCCATCAATGTAATTATATATACCGTTCTTGTGGCTTGTGCATTCATTTAAACCTGTTCATGATCATTTAGGAATGTATTGGTTGATACAATTGGTTAAGCCTTCAACTAACCAATGGCTGGGAAGACTTCCAGCTGCTGTGACACTGAGGCGATTTGTTCAGGGCACCCAAAGAGCTCTCGATGCATAGTGATCCCCAACATAAAATCGGAAAAAATCATCGGATTATCAATGACGTGAATGATAGTTGGATAATATTATACAACATGATGAGAGAAACAACATTAAATCACATTAATGACATTAATGTTATTTAATCAACAGCATCATTAACACGTCTATCATCTTTGGGACCTCTGTACTAAAAAAAACAACACACGCACAGAACCGTGATTCTGTGCAAAGCCAAAATGAAGTGCCGCGAATCTGCACCAAGAAACGCCAGGGATCTGGCATAGCCTGTGTAAGTGCAGAACTGCTCACCACCCACAATGGTAATGGCCTGCAAGGCACAGGGGTTAACTCCATGGTGCCATGATGTGCCATGAATCGCCACAGGGCACTTCCATCACCCTGTGGCAGTCGCAAGCGGCCGACCATCTGCAGAAAATGAGTTGAGTCTGCACATCGATCCGATTCTCTTCGCATATGTTACATATGTTAGAATTACATTAATTCTGGGTAGATAAGTGAGGTCGCAGTGAGGTCGTAGGGAGGTAATTAATGATCATTTACGCCTTCCAGAATCCCCAGCTGGACCAACGTGGTGCCCGACTCATCGGAGCCTCGTTTTCCAACATGATGGGGCACACCAACATGGCAGCGCAAAGCTCCGGACAAATGGCGAAACGAATCCTGAGCCCCCCGAGAAAATGTTGCCTGTCGGCTTCAAAAATGATGGTGAAATATGGTGAAATGGTGAATATGAGCTCAGGTCGATCGAGAATATTAACATTATATTAATATTAACCTATTTTTTTGAATCCATCAAGAGTGGTTGCCCTTCGCACGCTCTGACTGATTTGTACTCATAAAGTTCGGCCAGCCCTGAATCCTACGCTTGTGCCTAGGATCTCCTCCTGCACACATCCTCCAACCAGCACACCGCCCCCCAAAGACTTGTTGGCGAAATCCGCGTGAAGGCAACCCCTCCCAACCTGTGCCGTTTCAGGAGCCAAAAAAAGACCTGGTTTGTGACTGGGGATCATCACGTGTCAACATTGAACAATACGTGAAACCACGAAAGAGCCAAAAATCACTGGATTGGTTTAAGGGAAAATTTACAGGAAAGCCCCATATTTAATGGGAGAACCTATATAGTTTCCGGTTAAGATTTTCCCTTAAACCAATCCAATGACATACCGATGGATTGGGGCCATATTGGGGCCCCATTTAAATATATGGCCAGTGGTTGCGGAGCCATGGGCGGTGCAATGGGTTTCGCCAATTGCAATTGGGAACACCATGACTATAACACAGAAATATGAGAATCCACATAATGTAAACCCCCAGGTAATAGATGTTATTTATAAATTGGGATGGTTACCCAAAAAAGTGATATAATTAGTATGATATAGTAATTACTTCACAATTGGTGCCCCTTAGTAGTAAGCTGGTGGTTTATTAATCCTTCGTTAAATTTGCAGTAACCCATAATGCAATACGCATCAGCTTGGATTTGAAAACCTCCATTTGAATCATTTGATGCGCACCCTTGATCGGATATGAGTTACACATCAGCGAACTACTTCCCAAATGGGATGGTTTTCTTGGGAAATATTGATTACTTGCATTTGCAGGCCCCCCGAAAATAAACACAATCCCCCATCGATTACGGTCCCGGCTCCCAGCTTTTCCGCACCTCATCTTCGAAACCCGTGAGCTCGGGCGCGACCTGTATCTCCAGCAGCGGCAGCCGGGAATCTCGCCAGGAGGCCCGGCGTTTGTCGCGCACCTGACCTGCAGTGAGAACGGGGTGGCAGTGGAATTCATGGGAAAACCATGGGAAAACCATGGGAAAACCATGGGAAACCATGGGAAATGTGGTGATTTCATGGTGATTTTATGATGATTAATGGAACAATTATGATGATTGATGGAGATCCAATGGGAATCTATGTTTTTTCTTCCCTCTGGGCCCTCCATGCGGACCAATCTGCGACATGACACTCCCGGCATAGCCTATATTATTAGACCCAGCCTCGCATGCACTAGAACGACCTAATTCAAGAGAAGAAGGGATATATAATATATGGAAGGCCATCCAACTCTGGTCGAACATTCACCATGATCCCACTCAAGCACCGATACCTCAAATACAATACGGCGATGCCAAAGCAAGGTACACTGGTAGGAATGGATAATCGTTCCAAAGAGGCAGCAATATACAAAAGGAGACGAATGCACAGTAGAAGAAACAAGAAAACGCCCCAGGAATAAGCCAACGACATCATCAAAGGTGCACGACGTAGAGCACTGGACATGCTCTGACTACCCAAGGACACGTTGTGGCCAATGGTCTGATGTTGCACTTGAAAAGTAAACAACCACGTGTCCCGCCACTGATCCCATAATTTGCGGGAATCGATGATGATTAATGTGATGATTTCATGGTGATTTTATGATGATTAATGATTAATGGACATTTTATGGTGATTCATGGTGATTCAATGGGATTTCATGGTGATGAATGGGGATTTGATTGAATGTTGTTGTGATTGATGGTGACTTTATGGTGATGAATGGAAATTTAACTGACAAAAATGGGGATATGAATGGGAACGACCCTCTGGCACTTTGTTTCATAGCTATGCTGGTTATGCTATACATTGTCCAATTGATTCCATGGTTTACCGTTAAAGCATTTTTTCATAGCAAACCGCGACAAATTACCAGAAATCAATGTTGGTAACTTCAAATAAACACATAAAATAACCATACATGTATGTCGTAGATATAACATAGACAAACACACACACACATCTATCTATCTTTCTATCTATCTATCTATCTCTCTCTCTCTATCTATCTATCTATCTACCTATCTATCTCTCTATCGAACTCTCTATCTATCTCTATCTATCTCTATCTATTTCTATCTATTTCTATCTATTTCTATATTTTTCTTTATATCTCTATCTCTATCTATCTCTAGCTATCTCTATCTCTCTCTCTCTATCTATCTCTATCTGTCTCTATCTCTCTCTATCTATCTCTATCTCTCTTTCTCTCTATCTCTCTCTATCTATCTCTATCTATCTCTATCTATCTCTATCAATCTCTATCTATCTCTATCTAACTCTATCTATCTGTCTATGTCTCTATCTGTCTATCTATCTGTCTGTCTATCTATCTATACACATAATTTGAATTCGTTGTTTAACTGATTATACATTCAATATATATATATATATATACATGTTTTGTGGTGCGTGTGTGAGCATGGTCGTATGTTGACCGTCAAAACGTAGAACCTGCTCCAATATCAGGCACAGTCTGCAAAGCAATTCAAGCACCAATTGAAACCAACACACACCATACTTATTAACACCTGATGTGTTGGCTTGTGTTGGAGGATTTTGCACCTTTCTGATTACAGTATGTTCTTGCATTCCTCCATTCAATGGTTGATTCAAGGGGAAATATCTGCAGGAAACCGTGGACTTAACTTAACATTCTTATTTTTTGCCACAATTATACAGTAGATGATATTCCAATGGAGAGCTCCATTTATAGATATTTTTCCAGCCAGCCACGTTTGATTGAATGATACAAATGAAGTTCACCCATGGTTCACTGGTGTCCTGTTTACATTACTTCCCTTCAACCCACGCGTTGGTTTTTTCCACCACCACGCCACGGTAGATTCGCAACTCCCCCTGGGGCGTTTCCAGTCGACACCTCCAAACACCCATGAGCGGAGCACATCAACTGTGGAAGAAATCCTGCATCACTTGATGGTTTATCCCATATGGGTAAATTGGATGTTATCCATATGGGACATCCAGAAATGGATATCCCACATGGAAGAAATATACATAATGGATGTTTATCCCAGTATGGATAGGCTGAATCTGACTTTCTAGCAAGCTGGTGCATGATTTCTTCACAGATCAAATCATAGCTGGATTCTACGTCTCCAAATTTTGGGGGCACTTTTTTTTCGGACATTGGGGGCGTTTGATATGGCACTATTCTATGATCAAAATATCAAAACTCTAAGAATAGTAATTGTCTATTGAAACTGGATGGATTATGGGTTCATCGTTTGAATTTCTTGTGAATCCAGTTTTTTTTGATTTTTGGTGTAGCGCTGGGAACCTTAGCATTCCATTTTGTGGCTGACCATCACGGGCATGAAACCAGTTATTGTTTTATATTGTTTGATATTGTGTTGCCATGTTGGAGCTCTCAAAACCAAAATTGGCGCCTTGGGATACGGGCCGGATACGGGGATACGCGCCATGATGCGCAAATCTCTTGAAACTCATTGCAGGGTGTATGTACCCGCATTAAATACCAATGAGTAAATACATGTTGCAGTAGGTACTGTTAGATTGAAACACAAGGCATCTGGCTGAATTAAAATAACTAACCAACCTGAAAGTAACTGGAATAAACACATTTAGGGATGATCCCCCTTACTGACCATCATTCTGGAAGGCGACCATCGTCAAAGCTACCACTTCTCGACAGCTTCAGCGCAATGTCTTTCCATATTCCTCTCAGAATCCTCCAACCACCAAAATCCCCCCATCGATTCCTAAATATATCTATAAATAGAAATAACTATGCTATGAATATATGGTTATGAGTTATGAGTCAAAATCCTGGCGCCCTACCCTAAAATACTTGGTTCATGGATGGTTCCCCAAAATATGAGAATATACGTATGATAAATGGGTCAAACACCCTCTGGTAATTAAACATAGCTATTGAAAATGGCCCATTTATAGTTGATTTACTTTACCTATTAAAAATTGTGATTTTCCATAGCTATGTTAGTTTACCAGAGGGTGGCACATCCCCAAAAAGGCATGACAGGGCTGACCGACTGACCTGTCGAAGTAATGGATCACCATCCGCAGCTTCGCCAGCTCCTGTGGCTGCCGCGTGGAGACGCGAAACAGCAGCATGTCCTGACTGCGAGATGCGCTGTGGGCTCGGCAGGGTGGTAGGGATCTTGTTCATCCCTGGGTATTTTATCTATAATATATATATATATATATATATATATGTGTGTGTGTGTATGTGTATATGTATATGCATATGTATATGTATAATATATCTATTATATATATACTATTCATCATAAACATACCAATAGATAGCGCATCTTACATATATATATATATATGTTTATTTATTTAGTTTTATTCATATTTACTCGTTTACTTATTTGCAGAATCTATATATATCTATATTTGTTGAGCTGACATCTATTGAGATGCTAAATATAATATGTGGATGACACAACATTATTTGCATCGACAGTTGCAATATGTTGCAATGAAAAGAGAGAGTTGTTTTTGGTTGGATATACGGCACAGAAGTGGATGTGCAAGTCAATCCGCATGACGCTCGCATCGACAATTAAAATGCAAGACGAACTTTGAGCGTGCGAGTCAATCCGCACGACGTCCGGAAACAATTACACCGGGAGCGTCGAGTATTTGTAAGATGAATATTTGATCATTTGTTTGCATTTATAGTACTTAATGCCATAAGCATAGCGATGCACATAATATTTATAAATTATTAGCTCATAACATCTCCCCCACACCAGAACGAATAAATAGACACACATTTTAAAGGATTTGTTTTGGGTAAACCAAATTTGTGGAAGACCTACTTTGAGGTGGGGGGTGGTAGGAGCCAAGGAAAAAAAAACAACAACAAAAACAAAGTTGTAGGAGACCTACTTTGGGATGGGAGAGGGGTAGGCTCTCAAATTCTTTGTTTTTTTTTGTTTCTTTTGTCTTTAGCAGATAGCAGATGGCAAATGGTTGGCATTGCAATGAAAAATGCAATCAAATAGAAGAAAAAGGCAGGTTCTGTTCGGCGGGTGAGCATATATGTATATATGCATATAGCTGATATCTAGTAAAATCTTTCATGATAACATGCTACTTCTCATCACTGTAAGCCAACCTGTAGCTCTAACAAGATCCACGGCCAGTACTGCAGGACGATGCTGGCCGCTAGTATGCTTTGCCTGAAATTGAACTGGGTCATTTTTGAGGGTCGAATATTGGAAAAGAATTATTCCAGAGCATTTGGGACATGGAGTTTCCTAAAATTAGATTGGTGACGATTGGTGTGTTGCCAAACCATTGGTTTTAGCTTGCAGATGGTCAAACAAATGGATGACTTTGGGTCTCCAACTCTTAAGAAATGCTGACATATGCTGACAACGAACTGTTCATATGATGTGGGATCCACATGGTTTTTCTTATCCAAAGTATCCCCTACCCTGAGCCCCGCAGAGCCTGACACCTGGGATGATTTGCACCAATGGTTGGGTCGTGGATCCCCCAGCTGTTACTGCAACTTTGACATTCGTGGGCTGAAAGTACCTATTTAATCCTATTAGCATTTACATTTTGCACATCTGGCACCGTTTTCTACCCTTTACCTTCAACATAGATTTGCGCAACCCCACCAGCTCAAGAGATACAGCAGCAGTCCAAATGCGCAGCTGAGAGGCAAAGCAGGGGTATGGCATATCTCTAGCCAAATCAGTGATGGTGCAAAGGAACATATGCGCCAAAAGCGTCACCACCAACTCACGCCCCAGCATCAGATGGTCCACCACACCTGCGAAGTGGAATCACTTGGGTCAGGAAGGAAGATCTGCAGAGGGCCACTGGTTTTGTCCTAGGGAAACGCCATAAGCATCGCAGCAATATGCAGCAATTCAGTGGGCAAAGGCGGATCTCCAATCTCAGGAACCATTTCCAATTTGCATCAATTTGCGGATCAGAAGCCGGGATAATTGAAATCCGTTCAAATATAACTATACATACATACACACATACATATATATATATATATATATATATTTATCAATAAATATATATATATAGTGTAGACACCCTGATCCACTCTAGCCATGTTGCCTTGCTGCAGCTTCTTGAGGTTGTACTCAGGGTACATTCGACTGGCAGATTGCACGATGAAGGGAAAAACCTCTGTGAAGAAATTGGCCTGGCAGTCCTTGGCGAAATTGCTTCTCAACATGCTGCAGCAACCAGGAAATTCTGTTTGCTGCTGAGAAATCATGAGCCACAAAAATTTGGAGCACTCAAATGATCCTGGAAGCCCCTTGGAACCCCAATACTAAACCATACTAAACCAAGGCTTCTGGGGGGTTTTGACCCAATATGTACAACAATATGTACCACTTGGTACCACTTGTGTTCGTGATGAACTACAGTAACCCTGTTACTGACCACTGGCAAACTCTCAGGACCATTGAGGGCCATTCAAGTGGTTCACGGCATTAAATTTTCTGGAACATGAGTACGAAACTTAAACATTTTAAAATCACAAAACGCATCCCCTAATGCTAAACCCACAACTCGCAAAGAATGTACCCTCTGGTAATTTGTTACATAGCTATTGAAAATGGCCATAGAAATAGTGGGTTTACCCATTGAAAATGGTGATGTTCCATAGTTATGTGACATTTTACCAGAGGGTAATGAATTGCATAGATCGATCCCTAAACCGCTCCCCGGTGCTGTTTTTGGACGCCAGAAACCGTGGGTGTTCCAAGGTGCCGCCCCGCAGAACCCGTCGTGAGGTATGGGTATGGAAGCCAGTTAGAAGGTGGGGAAAAATAAATACCCACCCCTCTGAAAAATATGAGTTCGTCAGTTGGGATGATGACATTCCCAACTGAGTGGAAAAATAAATTATAGGACCGGATAACCCCACATGTTAACAACTTCACCAGACTTAGACTGAGCATAGAAAGGCAACAAGGGAAGAGGAAGTATGAGAGTGATGGAGGGGTGATGGTGGGTGAGTTTGTGTGTGTGTATGTATGTATGTGCATGTACAGGTGTGTCACCTTGGTAGTGTGTTAACGATATGTGTACCGGATGAAAGAGGCAGTTTGTAATATATGTATATATATATATATATGTGATGTACATGCGGATGTTATACGTATGCGTTGTATGTGTGTGTGAGGTGATATTATATTCGTGTGATGTGAGGAGGGGGGTAGTAATATAAATGTATGCAAACGCAAATATACTGATCTTGTTGCATGTGATGTGAAGTTATGATGCGTCAAGTGATGTTTTGGTATGTGATGTTGTGATGATGTATATGTGCTGTGTTCATGTTGTGCGTGTCTGTGTGCATATATGTGTGTGTACGTGAGTGCGTGGTTGTGCGTGTGTATGGTCATATGGTGATATGGTGATATGTTTGCGGCATATATACAAGAATCCGATGATGCATGTTTCAGTTCATATGTATATATAATCCTCCCGTCGCTTTGCAGAATTTTTTGCTTCTAGGCATATCGGTTGTCCAAGTGCCATAGACCAGCATCATGACCTGAGCAGACACAATAAATAGACAAGCCATGATAAGCTCACAAGCAATCAATCTGAATGAGCTGAGTTGATGCATCGTCGTGCCCTGCTTCTGAACAGCCATATTTTTTTCTGGTCAGCGAAGTCAACAAGTCGCGTTAAATTTGCACAAAGATGAAGAAATTCAGCAGTCAAACGCGAGAAATCTCTATGCCTCATTGCCCAAAGCACACGGAGCTAGGAAAATCAGCAGGACGCTTCAAGACCAGTCTCCGATTGACTGCTGCGGACCAAACATAAGCTCACATCTCTTCGTCGCATTGGGTGGCTGCGACTTCGGATGATGCCGGTAAAGTGTTCAGCCAAGCTTTGGAGCTACGCGCCTCTTCCGGCATCTATCTATCTATCTATCTATCCATCCATCCATCCATCTAATCTATCTATCTATCTATCTATCCATCCATCCATCTATCTATCTATTTATCTATCTACCCATCTCGCTATCTATCTACCTATTTATCTATCTGTCAATCTATCTTTCTATCCTTCCATCTTTCTAGCACCAAGGCCCAGGCCTGCTATCTACCTACCTACCTACCTACCTATCTATCTATCTATCTATCTGTCAATCTGTCTATCTATCTATCTATCTATGTGTGTGTGATGTATGTGTGAGTGTGTGGTGTGTGTGATTGGGATGTGTGTGTGTGTGCGAGTGACGCGGAGGGACGCCAGGGCGTACATCCGTCCCCCTGTCACGCAAAACGAAACCGGCAGAGCGGTGGAGACCAAGGGAATCCAAGGGACACCGGAGGGACACCGGAGGGACGCCAGGGCGTACATCCGACCCCTTTGCAGTGCACCAAGTCCCACGCCTGCCACGCAAAAGCCACCGGCAGAGCGGCGGAGACCAAGGGACA
>Ga0126342_10014894_pt1:2500-13680 | contig 13680 bp, 12 predicted proteins | sample Cyp1metagenome_FD_92528 | JGI IMG/M metagenome (GOLD analysis project Ga0126342, IMG submission 92528) | Coral microbial communities from Lord Howe Island, Old Settlement Bay, Australia - Cyphastrea 1 metagenome | ecosystem: Host-associated > Invertebrates > Cnidaria > Coral ...
TGGATTTGATTCCTTTCCATACGGTACAATCTCACAGGTTCACAGAGTCTTTTGCCGTTTGTCTTTTGAAAGAACTTGGCACATGGGAGAAGCATTGAGCAAGGTCTTGATGTGGTCTGGAACGCTCTTTTGGCGCCTTTCATTCTCAAAGAGAAGTTAACAAGGCCAGGCACTTGGCCTTCAAAGCTGAAAAGTCACGATGTGGCCACATGCCTCAAAGCACTCAGATTTCAAACTGTTACACTTTGAGAAAACATCGACAGTGAACAGATCATCCCCGCACTTTCGGCTAAGGCACCGTCTAGTTGGGAGCATACTAGTGATGACAGGCAGCATTGGCTCAGCCTGCTTCGGAAGTCAGGAGGAGTGCCTGATGCGAAATCCTTCGGTAGGGCTGCAATCTTTTTGCAACCGGTAGGGCTACATCCAATGGTCAAATGATATCATACAAGGAAAAGCCACTTTCCGGAGCACCTCAAAAGTCATCATAAAGCACAAATCGTCCTTTTCAGGACCCACTATATACCATCGAGTACATCGAAGCAACCCTCTTTAGCTGGCGCGTGCTGATCTACTTTTCTTGTTTTTTAGTGTGGCACCTTGGCAGGGACCATCTGAGCTGCTGAAACAACCACCGGAAAAACATCGGGAGGAGGAAACATGTAGCAATGTCTGTTTTTTTTTTTTTCGGATATTGCATTCACAGAAGTAAGCAATGGGACCTTCCCAAATAGCGATACCCCCTTTGAAGGTTAAGTTATTTAAGTTATGTCATACCCGTGCACAGACATCATTTTCCTTTGAGCAATACCCTCCAAAGTTGTCATCTTTGTGTCCAAGTGTGGTAAGTTATGGGACCTTCCCAAATTTGGTGATGTGATTTCTTCTGTGAACCGTGAGTTTCCGAGCTTGGTCACTTGAACTTGACTCCAAAAACCAGCTGGGTCCATTTGGGAAGTGAGCCACCACGGCAAGGAAGAGGGCCATATGTGAGTTGAATTGCAAGTTCTATTGTGCTTCAGCCTTCGATTTCAAGAACTGCTTGACAGTCTAAGTTTGCTTTGAATCCATTCTTGTCAGTTCCATCTTAGGTATTCCTTCAACCAGTTCTTTCTCATGCGCTGGCCCATTGGAAGCTTGATCAAGGGTTTGTCATATGGCTGGACTGCTGGTTCGTTGGCTGGCACCTCGACGCATTCAGCGGACTCTGCCGCGGAATCGGGCTAAGCCGGGCTAGGCGGCAGCCGCCGGCAGCTAAGGTAACATGTGGTGCACAAAGCTGGCGATTGTGCAAACCTCAGCACACCTGACTTCAGCACTTGCAACATCTTGCAACTATTGTTTGGTATTACAAGGCATCGCAGAAGGCGACACTTTCATTTGGCACTTCTTAGTAAGTATTGTACGATATTGCAAGTATTCGAACCATAATATTTCCTTCGATCTTACTTTGGTCGTTGAAAGCGGTACGCTTTCGCCTTCTGTCGATTTTCATTGTTTCATTGTTCTAAGGAGCTGGTTCAGACCTCAATAATTCAAAGAGACGCAGAACCCTGGAAGACGTGGATTCCATATTGTGCACTGTTCCTTGTCAAAAAAAATATGCTCTTTTTTTCTCTTGGAATTACCAATCAACCTTGACCTTTCGCACAGCCAGTTGGAGACTCTGTGTCATTCCTTTGTCATTAGGCTTGGAGCTGCCTTTTTTGCCATCGTCAATGCGTTCTTTTTGACTCGTGGGCTCCAGCATTACGAAGCCTTCTTCATGATCACAACTGTCGAAGGTGCGCTTTGTCATGCGGCCGTTTCTGGCACAAATGAACGGTCTTAGAGTCAACCACTAAGGTTTTTTCTAACACATCGCATTTTGTTCCTGCTTTTTGACAGAGCACAACTGCAAACCTTTTCAATGGCGTTCTGCAAGATCCCAATTATCATGCAGTCAACGCTTGCATAGAGAAGTTAGCAGTACACTACTCCCCCGACATGTGTTGTTCCAAGAATAGAGTGGTTGAGAGTCAGGCGTATTGGCTTGCCTTCATTTATATAGTCTTCGTCTCATTAGATCAGATTGAGAAAGATCGAAAAATAATGTAAAATATAGATGCCTGTTTCTTCTTGCTTCAAATTGAGAACCGATAAACATCAAGCTGAGATGCCAAGAGCAACAAAGAGATTTTGCAGCATTTTGCAGCGGTTTTGCAGCGGTCTTGCAGCGGTTTTGCATGCTTGGCTTTTCATGCACATGATTTATGTTCATCAGATTTTATCAGTGATTTTGATTGTTTGTTTCTATTTGTTTCCATACATGTGTCCACAATATGTTACTATATTGTTCACTATATGTTAGTGTATGTTTCCATGATGTGTTCCATGACATGTTTCGCTGTTTCTTGTAGATTTCAACGCAGGTTCTATGATCTTATCAGCCAGCCTTTCTGGCGCCATCGTCTTGCGTGACGTCTACGACTTGCCGGGTTGGAGGATCGGATTGTATTCCTTGTCCGTCATGGTGGTGATCTTGGGCAACTCGGACGTTTGCAGCTCCGCCATGCTCCGCCGTTCAACCCGTTTGTAGCCACTTTGAAAATACGAAGAACATGAAGAACGTCGAAGAACATCAAGCAAGTTGAACGATCTAGTGAATCTAGTGCCTAGTGCATATTCATTGCCTCCCAAGGTATGGTGGTGGTTTTCAAGGGTGAAGCGAGTAGCAAGAGTTCTTTGCTCAGCGGCAGTGCGAGTATCTCGGCATGGAGTATGACATGTTTCCGGATCCTTTAGCAACTTTTAGCACCTCTGTCCAGCAGACTTTTGCCTCTGTTGTGAGAGTTGGATTCCGGTGGCAGGATATCCATGTCATGGACACATCCGGCCGTTTTTTTGATGTTATGAAGTTATGATTTTAATATATTTTAATATATTTTTATGCATGTTAATGGATTTCATTGATTTCATTGATTTTCACTCCGTGTGCAGATGTGATGTGTCCAGGCATTTCGCTGGAGCCGAAGAAGGGCGAAGGAAATGCCACTCCAGCAGTTCAACCTTCGCCCCAGGGCAGACGCTCTGTGCTTGCGAACCTGCCACCCAGTCCCACGACGTCCATTGCATCGGACCAGCGGAAGGGGCACTGTGGGCACTGGGAACACGGCATGAAGAAATGTGAAGAGATGTGAAGGGCATGTTGACTGGTTGAGAATGACCATGTATGACCTGGGAGGGTGATCTGGAACCCGGGTTCGAAGTTAGAAAGGGTACCCCATCACTCTGGGGGTGAGTCGGTTAATTGACAATTTTGCGATGTGTGATCTTTGTTTTTGCAACTTTAATAAAGACAGAATCAAATCATATCAAATCCAACATGTTCTATTCCGAAGTCGCAAATCCGGCACAATTCCTATACACGGCTTTATCAGGGTGCCAGGGAGGTCCAGGGAGGTCCCTGAAAATATTGTCGCTTCGTGTCGCTTCGTGTCGCTTCCTGTCGCCTTCGCGCAGGACGGTGGTTACAGAGGAGTAAGGCTAAGGGCCATCAGCTCGGAGGATATCGAGAATGGTACCCGAAAATTCGACGGGAACATTGTTCTGCCGGGGAAACCATGGGGAAACCGGGAAACCAATGATTTTTTTTTTAAATGGGTTCTCCAATTACACCCGCAGATATGACACTATTATGAAATATTATCACACTGTACTTCAGAATCTCTTGCTATGGCACCTCACACTGCTCTCATGTTTGTGTTGCTTATCTGCTGTTGTTTTAGCTGTGACTGCTTGACTTTTCTCAGGTACTGTTGTCATAACCACAAAGGGCTCCTACACTCGCGCATCTCCTGCGACGATCAAAGAAGGCGATGATGAGGTAGATGAATGTGACTTGGCGCAAGATGGTTCTAAACAGTTGGAAAACTGATGAAAACTGTTGTGATTTTTGTGATATCTATCGCATAACAGGTGCGAAGCAAAGGTTTCAGTCTGTCTCTTTGGAACGATGTTCACAGTTGGACGCTGGAAGGCAAGACATCGCAAGACATTCTGGTATGTTGTGGGGATCATGTTGGGCCATGTAGTTCAACAACAGCAAACAGTACTAATTATCCAATTACATCTAATTGCAGTACAGAAGTACTTGGATGTACTTGGATGTACTTGGAGACATCTTGGGGACGTTGATGCTTGATTGGACTGCTTGGACTGTGCCCAGGCATTCAGCTCGACCATCCACCTGCAAAGAAGAAGAGCAACAAGAGCCTGGTTTCTGGAAATGGAGAAGCGTCCCGCGGAAGAATTTCATGCTGCACTTTTTGAGTCACATATCAAAACGTTGACTATACGTGAACTATATTTAAGAAAGATTTTGAAAGTATATATATTCAATATTATATAATATATATAATATAGTATATATTCTGTTTTCGATTTGTATCCTTTTGTGCATGTTCTTCATATATCTTCATATGTCCCGTGTCGAAATGATTTGCTATGAGCTCAGGTCTCCCCTGTCTCCCTTAAAAGGAGAGGCATGGCCACGACTGAAGGATGTCACCTACACAGAGTCAGGCCTCATCAGGCTGTAAAGTTGACAGCAAGTCCCTTAGCGACAGCAAGGGCTGCTGATGTTTTTTGTCAGGGTCGACGCGAAAGAGACCAGGACGGCACCAGTTCCTATGGCAACAGCACTGGTAAATACTGGTCATCTTTTTGAATTTTAGGAACTTATGCAACTTGATACGACTTGTTTTGGCCATTGGATGTATTGGATGTTGGTTGTGATATTTGTGATATTTGAATTTGTGATATTTGTTATCAATGTTTTGCCAATTTCTATCCACATTTTATCTTTTGCTTCGGATGCTGCCTGGTGCGACCTCAACAAACGCAGACATCGGCACCTGCCGGGTGGATGCCAAGCATTGCTCAGTCGGCGGATTTTCTCACCCTCAGGGTGTTGCTCTTGAGGATTAATTCAGCAGCCATGGGGCTTCTTGGGCATTTCTTTTTTGCATAGAAAGTCACAGCATGGCATGAAAGAAGAATGAGGATGATTTCATGCAATATATGCAATGATTTAATGTAATGATTTCATGATGATTCATTACTGTATTATGATTATGAGAATATATATTAATTAATATATGATATATGATGATTATTAATCAATTATTACTATATTACTATATATATATATATATATATCTATATTATTTGTGAATATTTACGATGTACATGGATCGCCCAGAAAGGAATCCCCTGGTCTTGTCGACTCGCTCGATGGATCTCCATCAGCTCAAGGAGGAAAAGCCGCCACGGCTTCAACCAGTGTTCAATGGATATCAACGGTCAGCTGGTGGAGCTGGTTGAGCTGGTGGATTAATGATACTGGAGATGGTTAATCTATGGTTAATATATGTTAATATACTGGAGATGGTTAATGATGATGGTTCATATTAACAGTATATTAACCATAGATGGACCATAGATTAACCATCATCATTAACCATCATCATTAACAGTATATTAATAGATTCTGTAATCATCTCCAAAATTCTCCAAAATTCTTGGAGAACATCTGAGAACATCTGAGAACCATCCAGCTGCTGCTCCAGCTGTTGCTCCAGGTTCCCAGCCTCGGCCCTTTCAGGTCAAGGCCGGCGAGGCGTGACTCAGCCATGACAGATAGCCACAAGCAGATGGATATGATAGGCAACAATATAAAAGTGTTGCAATTTGCATTAGTTTTTGGAACACATCTATGGGACTTCATGGAAAAATGCCGAAGATGGGTTTGTCCAGGAAATGTCAAGTCTTATGATTCTCCATATTGGTCCAATATGGTCCATTCTTTTTGGGAAACTCAAATGGTTTCTGTGTACACTCATGGGTCAACTCATGGCAACCTGGCAGCGGGTGAATCAAAACATGTCTCCATGGACCTCACAGGTCTTGACACTTACTGCGCACATCTCGGAAGATCGGGATATGTCACCTGTTTGCAAACATGATCATTATTTGTTCACCATTTGTTCTTGTATTGCTTCGATTGCTTGCATTCACACGAACGGCATCAACTGACAATTGCTGGAGAGCCAGAATCAGCCTTTGCATTTGCCAAGGCTGCACTTTACGTTGAAGAGAGGTGTGCAGCTCAGTGCTTCTCACACTGACACGCTTTATATAATATTTAAACACATTTTAACTTGAAGCATTTGTGTTTATCTCATCTTGCAACGTAACTGAGGTGCTGCTCAAAGCATGGCAGCGAAGCGGCCAAAAAGAACTGGGAATACTATGTGGATATGATGTTGATGCAATTGCGCAAACATGAGGTTGCTTTCAGGTTGCAGCAAACTGGACGTGTATCTTGATGTGCTTGCAACCTCCAGCTTAAAAGAACATACTGCAAGAGGACACAACGAGTCCATGGAATTATTTGGTGTATTGGCCATTGAAGTGTCATACATCCTGTCCCGAAATCCATCGAAATCCTTTTTGAACTCTCTCCAAGTCCACATTCCACACCCCTTTTTTCAGTCAGAGCCAGATTCAAAAAGGACCTTCCAAAACGGAACAGCTAAAAGTTGCTTCAACAGATGACAGTGCTAGATGCGCCAAGCCACGAGGTGGGCAGGGCCAGTATAGAATCAGCTAATCTCTCTCTATATATATATATATTATATTATATTATATTATATTGTATATATTGTATATATACATATTATATATATATATTGGGTTATGAGGGCGTTTCGCCCTCCGAATGGATGAATGGATATCAGTGGCAAGTGTTTGTCACACAATTGTCAGATTGGAGTTCAGACACAGGGCCCAGCGGTTCTAGTTTTCAGATTTTCATCAGAGATGCAATGCTTCTTACTTTCAGGAGCTTCATCCACAAGTTCGCTCAGAGTGCAGGACTTAGTAAACAGTAAACTTCGTGGAAGTCTGCATGAAGTCTTACTTTTCAGGGTTAGCCCATATCTATCACCTCAGGTTGCGCGATGCCGGAGCTGCAGGGCTTCCCAGGTAAAGCTGATGGGCCGATCCTGGAACAAACAAGGTGATAGAAGGTGATAGAAGGGTCGAAAAGGCCAGGTTTGAGGAGACAAAATGGCAGGACTGACTTCGAATCGGAGATTTGCGACAGGTGGCGGCACTCTCGGATCGTCAAGGCCAAGAACTCGTTCGGAGGCGGCTTTGGCAAAGTTCGGGTGGGTGGCAGACAGTTTTTTCAAATTTTGTGGGTTGGATAAATTGGGCTGGAATGGGATGGAATGGGTAACATTGTTTTCCAGAAATGACGGGTCAAATGGGTTTCTCAATTTGCATGACAAGTGATGTCAAAAAACATGTTGTATATAACTTCTGTATATCATTTCTGCCCGATTTGCATAACGTACTGTAAATTATGTTTATGGACACAAAGTCTGATATCAAGCAGGACACTTACAAGGTGATTTTATGCAAGATTACATGTCGAATGTGTTAGTCGTGCATAAATCGATCGTGATTGTTGGCAAGTGCGAACGAGCGCCATAGGGTCACGAAAAGGAGCATCGAAGATCATGGTTCAAGGAGTGCAGGATAAAGCGTATAGAACGTCCATTATTTAACATATATAACATACATAAGGTACTTAGGTAGGTGCATACTTATCCGACATCCTCTGAGTCATGGAGCCCACGGGGGGGTCCTGATGACCCAATCTCATCAACAACCCAAAGAAAATACCACCATATTTCAACATACTGCTCCAAATGCAATCGCAACACTGTCCTAATAAAGTCGGAATCATATATATGTATATATATATATATATCCATATTTGTCGGCAAAAAATCACATGGACAAGTCGATCAGAGGAAGACGCCTTATGGGAGAAACACGCAACGAACAAAAACTGCTCAAACCCGTATGAAAAACATGTCCATGTGGTTTTCCTGTGTATATCTAAATAATTATACGTATAGAAACATGTTTCAATAAGCAAATATTAGTATATAGTATATTATAGTAATTCTAGTAGTACCTGAATCAACCAACAAATGACATATTGTTTGAACATGTTTGAACAAAGTCAGGGAGTGGCCGGGGAATGCCACGTAGAGGGACTGGTTTTGTCATCCCTTCCCAGGATGACGCTGGAAGGTCAAAATGTCAGGAACCCAGGTGGTGTTGAAATGTGCTGAAAGGATCCACCCTGCGTAATCCAAACATATCCCATATCCAAACTCACAGATCGTGGATCATAGCGCCAGGGTTTGTCAAACTCCAGGCCTTTGAGCGTTGGTGCAAAGTATTTGAACCACAACTGTATGGTGGTTTCTGTTCGAACCTCATTGCCTGGCATTGCTTCACTTCGAAATGTTGCACGATTTCTTTGTTCCAAGAGCATCAGTGCTGTCACTGCCGTCACTGCTTTGTTTCAATTCATGGCAGGCGGACCAGCCTCAGCGTTAGCAGCGCTTCGATTCTTAGGGCATCGCGGCTGCAACCACGAAGCCTTTTGATAAACATGGTGGTTTGTCAATGTGTGCCATTTCGTTTCGTTCCATATCATGGCTCTATATGGCTCTACTCAGCGACTCTTCTTCGGAGGCCAACATTCAAAGTGGGGCAGTGATGACTTTCCCTGTCTGAGCTGAGGCTGGAGGAATCCTGGACACAGAGCAGGATCTATGAGGAGGTGCTGTTTGGCAGCACTTGGCATATCTTGTCACTGCTGTTTGGCCACCATACGGACATATACGGACCATACACCTACTGTTGTTTGCCACATCCGACCCGACATCCGACCCGACCTTGGTGCAGTTGCTCAGGTCGTTTGTCCCAAGCAGCTCTTCACCAAAGGCATCTTGGTATTTCTCAGTGCTCGGAGGATTTGTCCTTTCTCAGACTTATCATTCGCATAGATCTGTACAGTCTATAAGTCATCTTGATAGACAGCAGGTAGACAGCACGCAAGCGCCGCACGTAGGCGCCGCACGTCTTGTTTGAAGGTCTCAGTTTTGCCAACGGTGTCATCATGCTGAAGACCCTGAGCGAAAGGTTTGAGGTTCTGGAGCGCAGCTCATTCGATGAGGCGCCCCAGCTGTTTGCTGTTTGCTGTTTGGTAGTCTGCGGTGGAAACATCACTGGAACATGTTATAGCATGTTGCATCCATCAATTATTGTTTGAATGTATTTGAATGTAGCCTACAGTCATCCAAGGCTGGAATGCACATGTGACGATATGTGACGTCATGGGACTTTGGGTTTGCTGTGGTTCAAGGTTTTATTTACTAGGTCGGCATGGCTTCTGCGGCTTTTTATTGCCGCAGAAGTGCATTTTGGCGCTTCTCGATGACAGAGGCTTCAAACAGGTTACATAAAACCAGAGTGCCCTCACAACCTCCATACAGCTTATACATTCACAAGCAACTGCTGCGTTGAGATGCTTTTCTTATCTTTTCTTACTTTCAATGTCAACTATTTGAGATACCGAAATTGCATGCTTTTGCAAATTTCAAAAACATGTTCAGCATCTGCAGCCATGGCAAGACGCCCTGCCGCTTTGAGCGCACTGGCACCTGCAGAGCTGGGGACAGCTGCCGATTCTGCCATCTCTGCAAGGTTCGAAACGTGAAGACAATGGCGTCCAATGATCATTGAATGAAGTTTTTTTCAACGTGGTTTGCAGGTGAACAGAATGAGTCTCTACCGCCAGTTCGTCACTGCCCTTCTGGTAAAGTATTTGTAAAGCAGAAATCCCATGGTGTAAGAAATAATGTGCCGTCATTCTAGTCATTCGGTCCTAGTCCAAGTTTGCATTGTCACCATGCTTTTCTTGGTCTTGTAGCTTCTTAAACCCACAATTTGTCAATACGTATTTATGATATATTGGTTCCGTTTTTGTTGATCCAATACATCATGCAAACACTTGATACATTTCTATGGATGAGTTTGTTTTGTGCTTCTGCTAGACCAGTGCGCACAAGCGCATCAAGCAAGCTCTGCAAGCGCATCGGCGGGATGTCCTCGAGAAAAGACCGTAGCTCAGCAGTGTGCAGCTCTTGTGGCAAGTGGATATCAAAGCTGATTTGCCCTCAACATAGATCCAGGTTTCCTGTTTGTAATTTTTGGTTTTCAGAGTCTGCAATTTGTAAACTGATTTTGGACCAACTATTGCCAAGTTGACAGTAATTATCTAGTAAAATGCTAATGATGCTCGTGCAACGCCCCTAGATGACGTATATCACATGATGTGTGTTGCCAGCTGAGAAAGCTTGCCAAGTCTATCCATTTTTCCACATGGTGATATGATGTGCTGTGAATCCAGGCCTCAATTCGGACTTTTGCAGCTCCTCAACCAGTGTTTCTTGCCAGACATTTTGGATTTAGTTCACAGCTGAAATGAAACCGTCAAACCCATGAGCAAAGTGCTGTTGTCTTCACTTTTACATTTTACAGTACACCTTTGGCTGCTTGGATGTAAAAAAGACGTGCCCTAGATTTTTCTGATGTGTTCTCCGTGCATTTCAACACACATGGCGAAAGCCGAGGCCAAGATTTGTTTCTTGAGGGTCCCTTGGGTGCCTCACTATGTGCTTCCTCTCTCTGTGCATTGCTTTGTGCTCATAGCTCGTCATCTGCTCTGGCACGAGGCAATGGACAGCTGCTTCGACTTGTTCAAGCTGGTGGAAGACAGGTGTTTCACATTGTTTCACTATCTTTGCGCCCAGACATTGTGATCCTGCATACAATATAAACATGATTTGGTTTCGTATGCCATCCCTCACAGCCTGCCTGAGGCTTTTGTTTTGGCGCTTGCGTCTGCGGTTGCTGAAATCTCATGGCCACATGGCATCAAAAGAAAATTTCATTGTCGACATTGAAAGTTCAAGTGGTCCTCGAATCGAGCTTCGCAGTGGAAGTTCCGAAGTCTTTCCGAAGTATGAGGAATCCATTTTGGGACTGACAAGTTTTTTTTTGTTTTATTTATTTCCCTATTTATTTCCCTATGTATTTCCCTATTTATTTCCCTATTTATTTCCCTACTTATTTCCCTATTTATTTCGCTATTTATTTCCCTATTTATTTCCCTATTTATTTCCCTATTTATTTCCCTATTTATTTCCCTATTTATTTCCCTATTTATTTCCCTATTTATTTCCCTATTTATTTCCCTATTTATTTCCCTA
>Ga0126342_10014895_pt1 | contig 13680 bp, 18 predicted proteins | sample Cyp1metagenome_FD_92528 | JGI IMG/M metagenome (GOLD analysis project Ga0126342, IMG submission 92528) | Coral microbial communities from Lord Howe Island, Old Settlement Bay, Australia - Cyphastrea 1 metagenome | ecosystem: Host-associated > Invertebrates > Cnidaria > Coral ...
AGACTTAGGGGCATATCCAGATCTTTAGACACATATTTTCTATAATTCAATATTCCCCCTTAAAATGCATTCAAATTGCGAATCGATGGACATACAGTCACCGACAGAATTATGGAAAAAAAAATATCGAAAAAATAATTATGGAAAAAAAAAAAGGTTCGTAACTTTTCCATCATAGACAGGCGGCGCCTGTAAATTGAAACGTTTGTTTTTTTCCATAATTCTGTCGGTTCCTGTATGTTAAATAATATATAATATAATATAATATATATATATATAATATAATATATATATAATATAATATATATATATAATATAATATATATATATGTAATATTCATATTAACTCATGATATATGGCTGTCAAAAGCCGCCCTGGTGAACTACCATCATACCCGACCCATCATATTCCGCCGAGCTACCCATCCAGGTCACCTCGCAAATCCGAGGTCCAAGATTTGGACACCTGAGCCATGGGATGGGATGCCTCCGGTGGCCTCCTGCAAAGGTTTACAGTTTGCTATGGAAAATGGCCTATTTATAGATTGAAATAGTAAAACCATGGGGATTTCCCATGGGTAAAAGTGTTAGTTTACCAATATGAGAATCAGGATGGAATAAATTAAACCATAGTGAAAGAAGTTTTTCATAAATTTTCCGTTTCTGCCTTAAGAGCGCTGTTATCAGCTTTCACAGGACCACCATCAGAGTGCTAAGCTACTTGCCACACCGGCACCTCGAATGTTCAAAACATCAAGCTATTCCATGCTGCAAAGTCTCAAAACCTCTCAAAAAATCTGAATCATAATCTCACATTTCACTTTAACAGCGACTACTCGCCGAGTGGCTAAGGTATATAAGGGGCCCTCGTTCCCCGTCTTACACGCCCACCGTCGTAGCCGAGCATCCCTAAGAACCAATCCACCCGGACCTCATCCAAGCCCCAAAGCCTCGAGGAACATCTCGACATATACTGACTGTTAAACTTCATCTTCGAAATAGTGTTACAATGGTGTTACATTATGATTATTTACAATACGTTCATCAATGTGAGATAATATATGTTAACACACTATCTTATACCATGTTGTAGTATAAAATTTGTTATACAGTATAAAGTTAAAACAATAATAACAACAATAAAAATACAAAAACAATAACAATATAATAATATGTATCTATATATATATATCAAAAATAATATTAATGATAATAAACAATAATAATAAATAATAATAAATAATAATAATAAAAATAATAAATAAATAATAAATAATACATAATAACAATAATAAATAATAATAATAAATAATACTAATAATAATAAAAATAGTAACAAATAATAATAATAATAAAGAATAATAATGATAAATAAATACTAATAATAATAATAATAATTTAAATAATAATAATAATAATCCGCCGACCCCGGCCTTAGCCTTAGCCAGGCCGGGGCGGCGCCTGGGACCACCTTGGGTGTGCAACTTTGGCCTTTGGCCACAGCCCCTTCAATGCAACAAATTATATCCGCCGACCCCGGCCTTAGGGTGTGCAACTTTGGCCACAGCCCCTTCAATGCAACAAATTCCAGCGGTTGGCACACCCAACTGTTTTTAAGGGTCTTCAAGCCTATACCGTTTGCCCCCCAGGAAAGCCTTACGTCCAGCAGCAGCCAGGGCCACAGCCCCTTCAATTCAACAAATTCCAGCGGTTGGCACGCCGATCTCTACTTTTAATATAAACGCCTCCGCGGCCGAAATTCCGCACAACAGCTTACGCACTCCGCGCGCACGTCGCAGCTGGCCCCTGCCCCACGATTAATTTTTGGCTAGTTGCTCGGGTTATCATAACCTCTGGCAAGGGCATCCTGGGCGGTTTCCACGTACCCTAAGAACAACTGACGGTATTCGTCCAGACTAGTGCGGTTCCCTGTCAGTTTGTGACCTCGGTTTTCTGCATTTGTCATTTGCCAAGCTTCGCAAAGCATGTGCTCGATAAGCTGCAAATGCTCCCAAGAAGAAAATCCGGCAATGTCCAAAGCCAATTAGAGTTGGCGCGCAAGGTCGGGACCCAGCAAATTCACTGCAACCTCAAATACCTCACTGTGCAGTCTGCGAGCCGTTGTTTTCAAATGGGTTTGCCAAGTTGCGTTGTCCTCCAACGTTGCGCCTTCCCACGGAAACAGTTGCTTTAAAAAATTGAGCGCGCCGGGCCCTAAAATTGGGCAGCTTCTCGCGTGGAACACGTCCGGGTTGGAAAGCTCATACAGACGGGCCACATGCAACGCGCACAAACGTGGCATGAACCACCGCTGTTGCAATGTCTCAACAATGTCCCGGCCTTCTTGGATTTCTTTGAAAACAGAATCCCCCTTGTGCGCAAAACGTGTTCAACGTAGAGACCCATTGCCTCATTAAAATTGTACGAGTCGCGGTCTTCCGAGACTATGCCCAAACGTCTCAAAACAGAAAATAAAGCCGCTCGACCTACCCCAGTGATACCTCCAACCGGAGCTCGAGGAAGATCTTTCAAATCTTTTCGTAGCAAAAAATAGTCATAAGCAGTCAAGTTCGCGGAAAACCCTGATGGACCAGGTAAAATCTCTGCAACTTTTTTTGCATTGAAACAAATTGTTACCAATGCTAAGTGTGAAAGCAGGTCTGCTTCAATTTTGTAATGGACACCACCGGGACGGATCCAAGGTTGATCATCCACAGGCTTGTAGTATCGAACACGTAGTGAAACATGCAACGTTTTTGTGTCTCAAAAGGCGTTTTGTATTTGAAATTGGGCAGAAGTCTGGACAAACAATCTTGTCCACATGGGTTTCCTGTGCGGCGACGGAAATCTGCAAGAAATACTAGGAAAATGCGCAAAAAATCTTGCCACATCAAATCTTCGCCAGCTTGCAGTTGCTGCAGTTCAGCTAACACTGTGTCCACGCCGCGCTAATCTCCATACTCGGTCTTAAGTTTCTCTATAAGCTCTTGGCGTTCGGATGCGCCGCAGGTTTCTGCGCTGACAAAATTGTAAACACATTGTAACGTTGCAAAGACGTAAGATCCCAGAATCCAAGCCCGATCCATCCGCTTTTCACATCCACAGTGACAGGAGGATGCTTTCTTTGGGCGGCCACGGCCCGCCGGCCGCTTCAAGTTTTTTTCACCATTGCCACTTTGATCGAACAAATATTTGGTTGCCGGCAAGTTTGCATACAACACCCACAATTTAAAAACAAATTGTTGGTGATCTGTCTTCATGTTTTCAGGTTGGGATAGGCCCCTTACCATTGGTGTCCTGAGGTGTTCCCCGACGGATGGAGTTAGAAGGGCTGGTCAGAACCCAAAATGGTCTGTGTTGCGCCACCCAGAGAATCAACAGCCTGTCCACATTTTTCCAGCAGTCTGCTATCCACCAACAACCCACGCACACACACACATATGCATGTCGACAATCTGTGAAAAATGTAACGAGAGGAATGGATTGAGATCTACATATCTGAATCTATGCATATATGATCTATGTGAATAAACTGAAAACCTTCAAAGAATAAATGAACTAATAAAGGAAAAATAAAGACATAAAAAATGAATAAATGGAAAAATCAGAAAAGATACAACAAGATATGAATGAATAAATAAACGACAAATAAACACAATAAATAAATGCCTCCTTAATAAGCGTGCATGACGGCCTCAAATGAGGCAAGGTGGCCACATATCCTCCAAAAAAAATAAAATTAAGCTTCTATATGCCCTGTTAGGGCCGACACAATGGTTATAGCCAAGAATTCCACCAAGGAGGCCACCACTGGCAGCCGGCAAGACACCTCGAAACCAACGAAGACCTAGGGATCCGGGTCCAGGCACTCCAAGATGGCCTGGGTTCAACATGGTGGCGTGAACCCCAAATTCACGAAGGTGAAACATGATGATGATGATGATTATTATGATGATGATGATGATGGTGAATATCAGTGCTTAGTGATGGTTAGTGGTGGTTATCCATGGTTGATGATCATTGGTGAAAGTTTAAAAAAGAAATGACTCATAGTGGTTCATGCTGGTGAACGATGGATTCTAGCGGCATATGGAGCTCAGAAAATTTTGAACGAAGGTGCACCATGATAGGCGGCCAATCCGTTTACGAACTATAGCTCACACCAGTTAATCATAATTAATGAAAGCAGCGGAAGGTTAATGATGGTTGACGCTCCCTAAGTGACCCTACATGACTGCCCAGTATGGCGCAACAAGTGAATGATTAACCCAACTTTACAAGCATAGTACCGTAAAGGCCACCATTGTTGTTTTTAGGCCTTCGTGATACACATGGCAAACATCATGACATGATATGAGGTTGCAGTTAGTCATTAATCATATAGGGTATTGATCATCAATCATGATTCCAATATCCTATCGTTATGTGCATGCAACTCGACACTTAGTCATGATTATTTAGGATTATTCATAGTTACATCGATGGCCGTGCCGTGTGCCTTTGAGTCAACTCACAGACCATCATCAGGAACCCCGACTTTTCGATATGTCATCAGTCTGTGTCCCTAAAGATCCAGGTCCAGGTATTCCAAGATCTCCTGGGTCCAACATAGTGGAGTGAACCCCCAGTTCACGACGTTGAAAGATAATAATGGTTGATGTCAATGCTTCGTGATGGTTAGTGATGGTTAACCGTGGTTGATCATCATTGGTGACCATTGAACACACAAATGGTTAGTGATGGTTAACCGTGGTTGATTATCATTGGCGACCATTGAACACACAAATGACTGCTGGTGGTGGATCAACATGCTGTTGTCCCCCGGGTTCCTGATATAGATGGGTATCAGATGGCTAATTAAGCTGGGTAACACTAGGTCCCCCATGGGCCGGGCATCTGTCTTCTCCACTGGGTCGACCTGTTCGCTGCCTCTTCCCAGCAGCATGCGGAAGCCGTCTGTGCCAGCAATCACCAGGGGACCATCCACCTGGTGCTGGACGTGGGAACGTGGTAAAAGGTCATGATTAGTCGACGGCTCATCAATGGTTCATCCATTGGTATACTGTACAATGTGATAAATAAATAAATATATATATATATATATACATGTGTGTGCTTTATTATACGTACAGTAAAGTGGTCCATCATGGTTGATACAATCATAGTACACCACCCAAAACGAAAGGTTTCCAACTATGTTTCTAACTCATGGATATACCCATGCATCAATGGATTACCAGGAGCATTAATGACGAAATTCTATATATATATATATATATAGTGGGTGGTCAATGATAGTTGGGTGTATAAATGGTTACTTATGTGCGTCAAAAAATTAGCCCCACGAACGGCGCAGTGTGAGCCTCAATGCTCCCTAAATGACCCTACCTGACGCCCAGTCTGGGGCAAGGTGGCCACATATCCTCCAAAATAGTTCAAAATAAATTTCTACATAAGCCCTGTTTGGGCCAACGCAAACCTGCTTAATACACTAGCTCTAGCCGAGGCTTTGTCAACAATGCGGAACATAGTCATCATACTTTCATAATGACGTGTATACTTGGAACCATGGTGATGAGTCTTTTCAAAGGTGGCTGCAAACATGCCTTGCAGCATGTCTATGCACTGACCATGTTTTTTCGCGATGATGACTGAGCGATGATGGATCCATACTAAAACAGCAAACCATGAGCAGGACAGGCGCTGGTCGTAATATTCCATGCCAGGAAACATTGCGCTTGCACTATTCTTCATAAGCCGCGTCCCATAGCTCCAGCACCATCGTAGCCACCGCGCCGACCAGGGCGCCATGCAGCCAAGCAAGCTCACGACGCCGACGCCGAGGTTGCCAAAAATTCTAACCGCTCGTTGCTAATGAAGGACGCCAAACTTCTTATATAAGCAAAGATATAACCATGACCCTTGCTCATCAAGTGCATTTGGGTGCGAACAAAGCTGTGCCTTGCAAACGCTGCCATCTGGTAAACAGGGTTGCACCCTATCGGTTGTGCGGTTTTGGCTGTTTTTATGCTTGCGTTGTTAATGTCATGTTAAACCAAGGCAATGGCCGCGGACAACGCAGCCCGCCGAAGAAGGTGCAGGAGCGCATCGTCTGACATGGTCTTGCCCGCTAGCTAACTTGCTATCACATGCGCCTATTCATGAGTAGACCAAGGAGAAGTAGCTGGTCAAAGAATAAAGGGTATGATTTTGAATCAACAAGGCAAATGGGCAACCCCTGCTTCCGTAAGCACAAGCTCAACATGGCCCAAGGCATGCGGCACAGACAAAAATCTCATGGCGATTGATGATTGCCGTCCAATGCTCAGGAATTCCGAGACAAGCTGACCAAGACCCTTTCAAACCTTGGCGCCGAATCTTCCAAAGAGATCAAATTTTCCTCTGGCCCCTTCCCATGCGACTGACGCATGGCAAGCAGCCACAGAAGTGGCAAACGCACTGCCAACACAGCGAATGAGAATTGACATCGGGCATATTAGCTTGGATGGTGCCCTCACTTTGTCACACCCTCCCGCCACAAGGTGCCGTAGCACATGGAAAAAACATGTCAGTGGCCTTGCAACCAAGGACAACAACCGGAAAATGTGTCTCATGCGACTAAGGAGACAATCCTCAGCTTTCGCCTTCTCCTCCATATTCCTGCGCGGCCGCCCCCTGTCCCTGTCCCCATTTGCTTTGAAATATATCACATCATGCTGGACTCAGTCCTCATCCAGCGGTTGCTCCCGGCATGCCTGCACCTGTGAAGCCACGCTGCGCGTTCCTGAGCACCCTCTGCCAGTCCCCCAATAGATCCTTGTAAACATTTTTTCTTTATAATAACCAAGCAAGAACATCTTAGTGTCATCCTTCCACCTGCGCCAATGTTGCGCCCCAGCGACCAAGCACTGCCAGCTCGGTCACTCTCTCCATCTGCCTCCTGCGTCGAGCCAGCTTCCCCCCAGCCAGGCACAAAGCAAGCAAACTCCGCGCTAGCTCAGCAGCTTGGCCAACTTTCTCGGCAGTGTCTCGCAGCCGCTTGCGACCCTGAGTTGCACGATAGCTTAGCTAACGCCCCTTAATCCCTGGCCAACTATATGATTCACGGCATGCTGTTTCATGCCTGGGATTCGGCCGCAAGGCAGATGTATCATGCTACTTCCCTCACTGACCCCTGCCATGACCGAGAATCCCCCACCTATAGCATCCACATCGTTCACAGAACACCGCACGAAAAGCCAAGGGGTCTGGACAAGTGCCAATCCTCAGCCAGTTACTATCAACCTCTTTACACCAACATGGGTCTCCACTTAATTCCAGCTAGACACTTCCATCTCCTTGGCCTCATCGTCGTCATCCAAGAATTTCAACCGATGCCCGGCAGCTTCCACGGTACGCTGAAAGCGAGCCAAAGCTTTCGCCTTCATACGGCAATCTGCCCGGCAGCGCATACCATTGCCCAAAGGCACGCAACGCCAGAACTCTGCTCCAGGCTCCCTGGAAGGCTTGCCATGGTCAACTCAACACGTCACATGCAGTGCCCTCCTTTCATGGTTTTGCTTTGGAAGTCCTTCTATCCGCTTAATAGATTGCCAGGTCTGGCTCCCCAAAAACCCACCGTAATTATGCCCTGAACACCTTGCAGCAGCAGCTGCTGCTGAAACTTGCCATGACGTTTCCCACCCTTCCACTCATCTACCGCCCCTCAATGCCATAGATTCCCCTTCTCCCAGAACCGCACAAGCCAAGGCACGACCGAGCCTCCACATTTGCCTGCACTGTTGCACGCTCCATTTTGCCTCTGGTCGTAGAAATGTGATGCTGAAGGCCCGCCCGCTCCACCACCGGGTCAGGATCAGATACTGGCACTTCCACAGGCCTCCAACAAAATAACCGCACACAACTCCCACGGCTTGGTTGCTCGGAGGAAACACCCACATGTGCAGCAACAACAACAAACAACAAACATCAAACAAACAACAAACAACAAACAACAAACAACAACCAGCAACCAACAACCAACAACCAACAACCAACAACCAACAACCACCAACCACCAACCACCAACCACCAACCACAACAACAACAACAACAACAACAGCAACAACAACAACAACAGCCGTTAGGACACCAAAACCCTCACACGTGCACACAATGACCATAACTTCACCTCAACCCAGCCCTGTCCCAGCCAAGGTTGGCCTGACGTCTCGGAGAGTGAATCGCTCTGCAAGCCAGAAGCGCACTTTTTGCCCCTCCTCACCTGGTGAAAGCTCGCAATAGACGGCATCCTCCACCAGCTTCAACGTGAAGGGAGAGCCAGCCTCCTGGCTTGCCACCATAAGGATCGACTGCGAACGAACGCTTACAGCCCCCCCAGTGTAACCTTAGACAATGTCGGCCATTCTGATATTGTCAGCCATATAGTTTCATGATGCACGTATGCTCCGAGCCACAGTGCAATATGTTTACACTACTTGCGGTTCAAGACTTGACCTTTCCGCTCTCGCCCCCCCATGCCCACCACACCTTCTCCATGGCAGCTGCCAATGCTTCAGCATCTTTGCCGGCCAGCAAAGCAGAAGTCTCACTGCCCTCAGCCACGCAACTCAGCAATGCAACCGCCATAGCTACTGCCGCAACACCGTTACATGATATGAGGATCCACCAAAATGCTTCGGACATCTCTGGCCCATGCTCTCAATGTCCAAGTCAATGCTTCCACGCTGACTGCATGGCATGCAAGGTCTCATGGCTCCTTCATACTTCATACCACGCTCACCACTTCATGGTGGCCACGCGTTTTCGTTGGCGGAAGGCAACCACCAAGGATCATAAACCTTATTGCTTTCTCCAATAATAGGGGGATGCACCCCGGCCATCTCCTAGAATTGATGTAGTATCCCCTAGAGTCGGTCGCTAACCATCAGTGGTCAGTAAATGGTTGTTGGCTATGACCCATGTCTAAACCACATCAACTTTGCTTTGCCAATAGATCTTCACCAATGACAGATGTGCTCCACCACAACTCTCTGCAGGCAACTCGTCACCTTGGTCTAGAGCCTCTCTATTGCACCCACACGGTTCTCTCTGCTTTCGTTTTCCACCACCTCATTTGTCTGCTGTTTCCACTGGCTGCCGTGTGCAGCAGGTCATCTACTCAGACAGTCTGGGCAGCTGCATCTCCTGCAGCCAAACCACACGAAAGACTGGGCATTGATGGTTCAGACTACCCGCTTGCCTACCAAACGTCCCACATATGGGGACCAATGTCGCAAACCACCAGCTAGCTATATAAGCGGGTTCTTCCTATAAATCAATCATTTGCAAGGCCCACCCCTTTACCGGCAATGTTCTGCCCTCGGATTGGGCGCATTATTATGCAGTGTTACACTTATTTGAACCGGTTATATATATATGTACCTACATGCAAATGTTGTCAATATATGTATTCATGAATGCATTAGCATATGCAGATAGCCAGAAGTCTAGTTCGACATATACGTGCACAAATGCATATACATTTAAGTATATATCTCATCGTGCACATACTAAGGTCTGTGTACCATTATGTGCTTATGTATACACAATATCATAGGCCATCAACATGGATGTGGAGATCCATAATTCCCAATAGGGAAGCCATCTAAGATGGTGGATTTTCCATATCCCGCTGTTAGTTCACAGCCACGTATCTGAGATATACACGCATGATACTCCACAAACATGTTGGATCATAAGGGTTGTTTATGGCTGATTGGAGATTCAATCATACTTAATAGACGGTTCATTGATGGTTCATATACGAGTATATATTCGATCATTATACCAATGACCATTTTTAGTCGGTAAACCATCATGTTGGGCTACCCCTATTAGTGGCGTACCCATGTGGCCATATCAAACCAATGGTACCATTATTACATCCATTATTGTATCCATTAGGATGGACATTATTATAGCCATGATAGCCATGATCATGACAATGATGATAACCATAATTGCCATGTAAACCCAAGGTTTTCTCCACAAAGAAAACCTGCCATTGCCGATCTCGGCCTTCAGCCTGGCATCTGCGCAGCAAGTGGCCAGCAGGTTTCTGATGCAGTTCACGAACATGGTGCCCACCTTAGGTTAGCCACCATTATTATACCATGATATACACCATCATCATACCATAAATACGTGATACATTGCATTCACCACCATCTTGGTTTTTTCCTTGTGAACCATGCCATGGCTTAAACCAGCATGGGGCCAACCACAGCCAGCCGCCTCTGTCAATAAAGACCGGGTCTTTGAGATGCAGCTGCAGTTCTTCCTGACGAAGCATGAGGGCAACCATGGCTAATCCGAATTGAACTGGTCAAACTGCCACCATCCATGGGTCAACAAAATGTGTTTTCTTCCAAGCAAACAGGCTTTGGATTATTGATGAGTTTCATATCCAAGACAATCGGTGGTGAGGAATGGGTAATTGATGATGGTTTTCCATGACGCTTGGTGGTGAAGTCTGGGTGATTCATGTTTACAATTTCGTGTTTCACAAAATGGGGGTGCCACGAGTCAGCCTTGGTTGACCTATTGAAATGAATCCATGTTCCACCCCAAGCCAAGGTTTAGCCCCAACCACTTGGGAGGCCTTGGGCACACCTGACAATGGGTCAATCTTGCTGCAATTTAGGATTGGGGTGTTCATGCCCGCATAATGATCGATCGATATCAAAGGACCCATAATGGTGTAATTAATGAATGTTGAAACAATGGCAAGGTCATGGCACAATCATCATGAATATTCCTAATTGACAAGCCAAGCCCAATGCTCCCATAGTGGCATAGCCGTCCCCCAATAATCCGTTTACAAGTCTACCAACTACCTCTGGTAATCTAACATGGCAATCTAAAATGGCCACATCCAAGAACGGTCAAAGATATACAACCATAGTGGATTTTCCATTGCAAACTGTTGGATTACCAGCAGGTAGGACCTTTTGGTGCATAGCCCCCACTAACTACCGCAACTGTTTCTTTCTCTCACCGACCGCAGGGAAAAACCAACCTGCTCTGAAGGTCAGGAAAAAAACCTGCCGCTCAAAACAGCTCCATGCTTTCGCTCTGTCAATCTGTCCACATTGCTTCCATGGCTAAATTGGCTCTACGGTAGCTTCCCCATGTTTAATTGCCGTGTGCCTGATTTGGTATATTGACATAGCCTAAGCATGTCCTGCCCTCCGTATTGTCGATCAAACCGGATAATCCAGCAGTGTGGTGTTGTACAGACACCACCCTTTCCTTTCCCAGCTCGGTGTCTTGACCCAGCTCAATTCCATGCAATGACCGTGATTTTTAGTTCAATCTACCATGTCCTACTGTGCGTTCCAGTCGCACATATGTACTTCATTACACATGTTTTTGCTTGGAGATGAGTTGCTTCAAACATGACCCTGTCGAAAGCATGCAGCGCAGATACCATCAGGCGGAGCCCACGCGCTCATGGCGTGTTCTCCACCCAAGTCAAAAGTCACTGCCATGCTGGTTAAAATCTACACTTTCCACATGATACACCTCTTCGGAATGACGGATGTCCACAGCTTCAAATGGTTTACTAGAGAGTAGGTGGTTCAGTGACGGTTAGTTCACGGCTGATCTGATCATTTTCACAAGAAGTGTATAATTCATGATTCAATTTAAATGTTAGTGGCGCTGACTTCATGACCGATAAATGTTTCATACACTCTGGTATAGCAGGTCTAGCATGGCCATCCATCAAGGCACTCAGACCGCAACTATCATGCTGCTGTTTGCGTAGGCATGCAAAGTGCCGCTCTTCATCACCAATCCAAGAAGACCCACGCTCTTCTCTTTCTGGATGTCCACGTTCTCAGAATGCCCGTCGTAGAGGGTCACGTTGAAGCCTGAATGAAGCCCACAAACTCTTTTCCATAGTTCCCAAACCATGGAACCAACCTTAGCAATACAAATACCAATGCTTCTGACTGAGCACCACCACACAACCCCAACATCTGCCAAGGAGCTACTCTCTCCTGAGCCCTCGGGGTCTGCTACGGTGATCATCCGGCGACCATCGCTCACCTCCGAACAATCAACCACTTTCACAATCACACTGACCACCGAGTCATCGCCTGCCGGAACCGAAGACAAGCCCGGCAGGACATCCAGGACAGCTCGGATCATCCTCGATGATTCGCAGGTTCGACCAGGGCTGTCATCATGGCTTCAAGTTACTGGTGACACACCCACACATAACTATGGAAATAGTGCACCACCCTCGCTTCCATGGTATCATTTTGGGCAATAACCACTGCTGCTTACTCTTGCAGTTGGATTGTCAACCCACCAGTGTAACAATCACAATCATTCATGACTTCATTATCGTCAATGCTCACCCTGAATGAACCTTCCACATGACAGAAGCGTATTGATCAGGATCCTCGGAATTGATTATAATACGCCTGCTTGGAATGCATCGACTTATGGTTATTGATGGTTGACGATTCATGTTCGTTGATGCTCATGCAAATGTATAATGAATGCTCAGCAATAATGATGAATGATTGTCAATGGTTATTCATCGTTCTTATGAATGGTTATTCATGGATATTTATGTTTATGAACCGTTGTTGGGACGGGTTCTATCACCATTCTAGCTTTATCCCACAACCAGTTTGGAATTGGTGAGCCAGTCATAACCCATGTCTGACTCTTTATCCTATCATGCACAGAGATTGGCTTCACGACCGTCCCCAATTCCAGGTCCTAAAAAATGATTAAAGGCTTGAATAGTTGTTTCAACAACTCATACCCACCATACATATATACACCGAAGATAACATGCAAGCATATGTTTAGTACAATGTGGTACATTTTCATCGTTCTCATGAATGGACAAATATGGATTGTCCTATCATTCAAAGGCTTCACGTGGGTATTTCCATTAACAGGATTAACCTAAAACTACGCTTTGTTTGAACAGAAGCTACCGTCATGAATCCAGCCCAAGTGCACAATCTGTCCTTGCTTCGTCTTGTTGGCTGGTAAGTTAATTGCCAGCTCAAAACCACTCAGGTTCGAAGCCAAAACCGACTCTGGCTGCATTCCATCCGCACGCCGCCATGCATGCCTCAGCTCGCCGTTTTCCACCACCACCATGTCGTCTATTGTTCTTCGGCAGCACATTGCACTTGCAAACCATCTTGAGTGGCTCCACCTCCGAGTTCTCCTCTGTGCCCACATCGGTCAAGATGAACCTAGCACTGCCACTGCAACTAAAGCACAAGTCCCTCTATTAATTTTGAGATATCCTGAGCTTCGATGAGGAAACCATGGGATACCAAATCAAACGACCCTTTTCTCATTAAAAACTTTTCCCAAAACGGATCCTTCTGAGTAAGGTGAGGAAACCAAGGGACCAGAACCATTCACTAATTCCCCACCTGCCAGGTGAGGGTTGTTAGATTTTATGTCAGTTGCCTCCTCCTCCTCCTCCTTCTCCTCCTTCTCCTCCTCCTTCTCCTCCTCCTCCTCCGCCTCCTCCTACCTCGTCCTCCTCTCCTCCTCCTCCTCGTCCTCCTCGTCGTCCTCGTCGTCCTCGTCGTCCTTGCTCAACTGCGACCCGCGATCCACAGTGTTCTCTGCCGGACCTCAACCACGACCATCCAC
>Ga0126342_10014896_pt1 | contig 13678 bp, 11 predicted proteins | sample Cyp1metagenome_FD_92528 | JGI IMG/M metagenome (GOLD analysis project Ga0126342, IMG submission 92528) | Coral microbial communities from Lord Howe Island, Old Settlement Bay, Australia - Cyphastrea 1 metagenome | ecosystem: Host-associated > Invertebrates > Cnidaria > Coral ...
GAGCCATGAAAAAAATACCCAATAGGCCGCCTGAAGGCCAGATGGTTGCTGGACCACCTGACACTGGCGGAGCCGAAGCCGGGCGCCGGCAAAACAAGGTGTGGAGCATCCTACTGGCAATACAAATGGAAAATACAGAGGAAATATCGATTAACCATAAATATCACATGATTTACCAGTAGTATGCTTGAAGGCGAAAATAATCATCGTCAGACATCAATAGTTGGCTTTTTAAAACCCAACCATGAAGATGGAAATACAACCATCAATACCATCAAAAAACCCAAGTTACCCAAAAAATGGTAGTAAGAACCCAGATTAGAAATACAACCCAAGTGTCCCATTGGTGCCTCCTCTGCGTCCACCAAGCTGAAGCACATCCTTGGAACCAGGGAACCAGCAGACCCAATGACGTGGGTAAACCTGAAGCCATTACCTATTTTTTTTTTTTATGACCTACCAAAAAATCAGTGAAATATCTAATATATAGGACGGGATCAATACTGCAAATTACTTCCAAATGGGAAAACAACATTCATAGATGACTTTTTTCCATACTATACACCGATTTATATCCAAAATTAGTACTATCCATGATACACCAAGTACTATACCCTGGATATACCACGATTTTCCATACTATACACCAAGTATCTCCAATTCATATCCCATGCCCAACCATGCCCGACAGCCTCATGGCGGTACTTGCCACATGGGGCTCGTGGAGCATGGAGAAATGGTCTCCAGAGACCTTCAACACCTGGTTTTCAACCACCAAGTTGTCGGACCCGAAAAATCACAGGGAATCCTCAGGAGATATATTAGAGACATGACATGGATTTCATGATATAATATCCAGGATACCCTCTGGTAAATTAACATACTAATCTTCCAAGTCCTATTTGCCAGGGTCTATGTTAATTTACCAGAGGGTATCCTGGATAATTATCATGGAATCCTTGATATATGATATCAAATATATCAAAAATCAGGAATTCTTCAGGTTTTTGTGAGATGTAAGGTAGGTATCATGTGATATAATGGTATATGCTCCTCATTGTCCCATATCATATTATCAATGTTAAAAAAAAAAACATGAAAACTGTCCCATGATCATGTCCCATAATCATTATCCACATAATATGGGACAATTTTCATTAGTTTATTAAAACATAATCATGGGACTTTTTTTTTGAATTACCCTCTGGTTATGTCAAAATAGCTATTGAAGCCATGACCCAGTCGAAATAGTGAACTTTCCCATGAAACATGGTGATTTTCCATAGTTTTTTGTTAGTTTACCAGAGGGTATTTCCAAGAAATGGCCCCAGTCGAAATAATTGATTTACCCATTCAAAAAATGGTGATTCCCAAGTGATTCCAATTGATGTTTGACGATTGTCCCATGAAAACTATGGATAAATTCTGCATCCGATGGGATCAGAGTGGAATGACCATCTCACTTACAATTTTTGGGAGATCTTATATGGGATGATGAAGCAAAATTGATATATATATATATATATATATATATTATTATATATATATATATATATTATTATATATATTATATATATATATATTATATATATTATATTATATATATTATATATATATATGCAAAAACACCTGGTAATTTCCACATGAAATGCTTCTAGATCATGGGGGAGGGAAATCCATACATATATATAATTGGGTAATAAGAAAACATCAAGTTGAAACTTTAAAAAAATGCTAATTAATATGGTTTTAAAACTGGGATACTGATTATGGTCTCAGCGCAAATGGGATAATGATTATGAGGATAGAATGGTTAGCGTCAATTATGGTCATATCATATTCATTCAATGTGCTCCTGTCTCTATTGAAATGTCTGAACATGTGCCAACTAGACTCAAATACGGCTTCGAAAATGATTGTTTGATACAGTTGGATACACAAAAGCCATACTATAAATGCATCCAACTGTTTGCCTCTCTTTTTGGTAAATCCTTCGTGAAGCGTCTCAGTTTGGGCCATAACAAATGGATATATGTGATGATATATGTCATGATATATGTCATGACATATGTGATGATATATGGTGATATATGATGATATATGATAATGTATGATGATAAACCCACTGAATTTCAGGCCTGCCAATTTGGAGACAAGCCCATTTCCAGCACGTGTCTGTTTCTTTGGCAATTCAGATCGATTTGTTTCGTCCAACATGTGTTAAAACAAACATTTGAAGCAAATCACATGTAATTAGTAAACCCCGGATTCATAAACCATGGTTTATTAGGAGGGTACTCCTCCAATAGTCATAATCCAATACTTAAATGGTACCCCCCAAATTCAACAGCCGTTTGGGGTTTATGAATCCAGGGTTGACATGCGTAAACCCAATAAATCCAATAACAAAACCCATTCCCCAAGCTATTTCACCTTCACCTTCATGGATTTTCCATCTCCATCGTACCCTCTGGTTATGTCAATTGTTTGCTATTGAAAATTGCCATAGTTGATTTACCCATTTCAAAAATGTGGTGATTTTCCATAGTTTTTTGTTAGTTTACCAGAGGGTATTCCCAACAAATGGCCCATAGAAATAGTTGATTTACCCATTCAAAAAATGGTGATTTTCCCATCGTTTTTTGTATACCAGAGGGTAAAGCACTGCGTTGATGACCTTGAAACTGCTCCAATTTCTCAAGCGCTCTGCAACTTTGGCATTGCGCTGGAAAACCTGTGCCTGGACGGGACTGGACGTCAGCGTTGCATCTGAAATGTTGGGAAAAAACATTCAAAAGAGTCACATGTGTGATTCTTTATTCTTGGTTTGTATAGCTGATCATTCTAGGACTATTGATTGCTGGCTGAAGAGTCATTAAAACAATCATCAACAAACAATCATCAATCTCCATAATCTCCCCATAAAAAGATCATTGGCTTGGAGACTTTTCCCGGCCGTTTCCCATGGCCGCTTCCACCTGCACACGGCGCACGATCTTCGCTGCCTCATTGGGCGCCTCGGGAAACGAGGCAGGAGAAAAACACGACTGGACTGGATCAAAGGTCTGACTGGATTGGTTACCCTCTGGTTATGACTAACATAGCTATGGAAAGATCCACCATGCTATTAATGGGAAAATCAACTATTTCTATGGCCATTTTCAATAGCTTTTTGTATGTTTACCGGAGGGTAAATGGGAAAATCTTCACCGGAAATCCATGGGTGTTTTTTACATTTTTTTACCATCAAACTTGATGGGGATGATGGGGTCTCCGGTTTCAACTTTCCATAACTTTCCCATCATCCAAGTCTGTGAAAAGACCATCATGTTGACCTACTCCAAATCTATGACATATATTGACACATTAGAAATCTTCCATAGATTTAGCATCTGTTTTGAACATTTTGGGATGACTTTAATCCCCAGCAGTAAACATACTTTGATGCTGTGAAGCGAAGTTTTGGCCCAAAGTCTTGGCCCAGTTCGCCAGTTCTGACAATGATTGCTATGAAAAGATTCAAAGACAATTCCAGAAAATAGGAAAAACGTTGCAGAATAATGACACGTATATGCCACAAACTTCTATGACATTCAGTTCTGCCTTGCTACACCCTTGATACCCTGAGGGAGCGAACATCATCAGGCTGAAGCCAGCCTTCCACAGCACATAGCCAATGGATCCTGACAAGGATCGTGCCATCGGAGCGGTGCCAACCCATCCCAATCACATTCCTTGGGGATCACCCGGAGGCTTCCAATTTATTGGGCTACCCCCAATTTATGGATGGTCTATTTCATGGAAAATCACAGAAAATGCCATGGATTTTGGGGTACCCGGGTACCCCAAATCATAGGAAAACCATAAAAAAAAACCCTCCAAATATGATGTTGCCATGCTCCAGCAGTAGGAAAAATGCAGCATCATCAATGCCATGCTTCGACTTCAAGGCCTCGCTTGGATGCTGCTGATAGTATCACCTTGGCAGACGAAAGAGACTGGCATTTTCACCATGTCAAGTGTCATGGCAAAAACTTGATGACCTCTTTCAGGATAAGATTGTGATGTACAATTTTTTGTCGGGCAACGAAAGTACCCTCTGGTAAACAAACATAGCTATTGAAAATGGCCCAGTCGAAATAGTGGATTTTCCCATTAATAGCATGGTGATGTTTCCATAGTTTTTTTGTTAACGTTTACCAGAGGGTACCATTTTTTGTGGGCATTCACCTTGCCTGGAGTTTTGCTACGCACGGTGTCATAGTGTGATTTGTTAGGATGGATCTTAAAATGTGTCTGGAGGAAGCACTGAGGGTGCAAAAATGAAAGGTGTTTTTCCACGGTCAAAACCCAATTGGGTGTGGTAACAAATTGAGGTTTCTTGTTGGATTCAAATGTGGCTCAACCTTTATAAACTTATAAACCACCAAAAATCTGGGGTTTTAATGGTTAAATAACCTTTATTCAATCATCTTATTCAATCTCCAGCTATTTCGCTAGTGATATCACCAACAAAGTTTCAGGGGTCGTCATGCTGAGGCCACTGCTTTCAGACAGCAGTGTGGCATACCATCGGAAGGTCGCGTGCACATGTTCCAGGGTCGCCACCGCTGCTGCTCCTGCCGCGAATGCGGGAAGATGAAAACCACTGGTGAGAGCTATGGTGAGAAGATGTGGTAATATATGATAGTTGATAATGATGGATTATGTACATATGTATATAACATTGTAGAATATACAACATACATATATATATATATATATTATTGTACATGTATACCATATATATATAATTATGTAATATATATATATATATTTAATATGCAGGTTTCCTGAAACATAGGTACCCCAATAGCTGGATGGCTTATGATGGAAAATCCCAATCTAAAATGGATGATTTGGGGGTACCCCCATGACTTAGGAAACCTCCAATATAAGTATAAGCATACAAAAAACTATGGAAAAACACCATTTTCACTGGGTAAATCCACTATTTCTATGGCAATTTTCAATAGCCATTTTGACATAACCAGAGGGTATTCAGAGTTCCAAGGGGAACATGACTTGTACGGCATCTGTTGCCTCGGTCATGGTCTGAGTGCCAGACCCAATTTCTGAAACGCTTCAGCTTGCGCTGCAGCATCTTTCTTTGAAAGCTCCTACCATCGGCCAGTTCTGCATGTAAATTCACTATAATCAAAAAGTAACAAAAAAATCAAGGGTGAAATCTATTATTAGATCATATTAGATCTCTTCATTTTGGGGCTTCATATATTTTAGATCTCAAAAAAAATGACATTCTGGATTTCAAGGGGTATCAATGTATCACATAACAAGGATCACCATACATGTCACCAAGTTTTCTTCAAGTCGCTGTCCTCCACTAAGGAGGCATAATGAGCTCCATCCGCCACCGTTTGTGACAAAAGCGCCACTGTTTCCAACAGACCTGCTTGGAGAAACACTCCACCTGGCGCAGTTTTTCTGGCCATCAAACGGTGGGGTACCCTCTGTTAAACGTGGAACATTGTAACATCCCCTTGAAATGGAGCTAAAAAAAGCTGGGAAGTCATCATCGAACTAGAGGATTTTCCATCAAACCATGTTTCATTACCGGGGCAACATGATGACTTTTGGCAACTGGATTTGGAAAACTGTGATAAACCACCGGAAAATTTGATGCGTCATGATGAGGCTTGAAATTTGGAGAAACCTTGACACACCCTCAAAGAAGCATTTGAGGTAATCTGCAATTTTCTCTCAAAGATCCATGTCATCTTCCAACGCTGGACCCATATTAAAGCCCTAAACACTGGATTTGAATCTCTACCTCCTGTTCATGTTCAGTATTCCGAAAAGATCAAAGATATCACTCAAATGCCATCAGGAATTTCATACAGAACTTCACCAAAAAACTGATGAATTTATTATAATGATTATACATGATTTGGATCAGAATATCTGTTTCACCAAAACAGATATATTTGAAATCACCAAATACTTCCCTTCCAAACTTCAAAAAACTAAAAACCAGAAATCAGATTTGCTGATTCCAGGGATTTCAGATTTGGATCCCATGGATCCTTTCCCCCCGAAATCGAAGCTCAGATTTCATCAGAATTTCCCGATCCATCGGATCCTGCATCTTCGACTGGCAGAAGACTTCTAGGATCCAGCAGAATCACTAGGGCGACCTCTCCTGCAGCCTGGTATTGGCAGCCCATGGCATCATCTCCATGGCGTTTCCCCAAGTCATAATGGGATATGTTAATAATGGGCATTTCATGGGATATATATGGGATATATATGATATTAAACATGACCCTTATGAAAACATATGAAAACTATAAAGTGGGTAAAACAATAACAATTAATAAACCATCCCCAGTCATCACCATGTTTCTAGGTGGTTTATGACAAAATTCCCACATGAGGCTGGTGCAATGGACATTGTTTTAACCCACATGAATAATCATATCCATAGTTCCTACAATTGTCAGGTATGTTCCATCATTTTCCCAAAAGGGTTTTCCCACCTCCCATTCTGTTCCCATCATTTTCCCATACGGGGGTTCCAAAAATGGGGGTACTCCCAAATCATCCATTTTAGATTGGGAGTTTCCATGAAATAAACCATCCAGCTATTGTTGGGGTAATGTGGTTAAAACAATGTCATAAACCACCCTACTTTGTGAATGATTTCAATCCCACCTATAAACATGGTGATGACTTGGGGATTGTTTATGGCATTATTTTACCCACATTACCACCATTTATGGGAAAATCATTAAAAAGATTGGGATTTTGCATGAGATAAACCATCCAGCTATTGGGGTTGCCCCATTGAATTTACCCTCTGGTAATCTAACATAAATATGGAAAATCACTATTTAGTTCGTGAATTTTCTCATGAAAAATGCTGATTTTTTATAGTTATTTGTATGTTTGATGTACTAGGTTGGAATTTTTCATAGTAATATTTTAGCTGATTTTCTGGCTGAACCATTCCATTTAGTTCGTGAATTGTCCCATTAAAAAGAGGGTATGGAAACCATGGAAATCAATGGGCATTTCAGGAACCAATTGATTGGAGGTACCTACCATATATAAGGCCTATTTTTCAGGCCTTAATTTCAGGGAATATCCCCACAAAATATGGCCAGAAATATGGTACTAACGTACCTCCATTTTAGGATCCTGAAATTCCCATTGTACAATAATATATATATATATATTGTATATTCTACAATGTTATATACATATGTATAATTATATATATGGAAACCATGGAAATCCCATGGAAGTTTTGCCCTCGACGTTTCTTCAGCGCCTCCACCTGCCGTGCCATCTCCAAGCACAACGAGGCGCCGAAGGAATGCCCCGCCAAGTGGAACGGTCCCGAGGGAACAACCTGGCGAACCTGGCGAGGTCAAGTTGCGCAAAAATGTATGGCAATGTATGGGTTATTATGTATAATATATATATATACACACATTATAGATAGATAATGATAGATATATCCTACTGATGATCACTATACTGTATGGGAAAAAAATGATTGAAATATCTCGAAATGTATAGAAATTGGATTGAAATATCTCGAAATATTTATGAAATTGAATCCGATAAAATGGATTAAAATGGAATATATATTGAAATATCTCAAAATATTTATGAAATTGAATCCCATTGAAGATACATGGTTGAATGCCATTGAAATACCATCTCCAGTTACTTCGCCCGAAACGCTGGAGAACTTCTGAACATTGGGCGGGCGAAGGGTCCGATGAAACCTCTTGCGGACTTTTCCGAATTCAACCCAAAAATGGATTTATGGGACACAGAGGTTATTCCCAACACCCCAGCTAAAATTACGGGAACATTGGTATGTAAGGAATTGTACAGATGTAGAACTGCCTATTTTCTCACCTATATGGGTTTGTCTGAAAATAGGGTATATTCCCAAACAAATAGCCATTTAAAAACGGGATTGTCTGATCAGCAAAACCATTGGGTACACAGGGGTACACAACATTTTCAGACACACCCATATTGACCTTGTGGCTATCCTTAAGCCATCGAACACCCAGCTGAAGTTGGCCTCTTCCAAGATGAGGCGGGCCAACTCAGTGAGTGTTCTCGGCCACCTGCTGGTTGGATCCATATCAATCAGTTGCTGAGGACCCAAAGATCTTTATGGCATGTTATGGCATGTTATGACTCTAAGAATCCAACTTAGAGCAAATTTAAGGGACATTTTATGGGACTAACATGCCCATAAGAGTAGATAAGAGTAGGTAAGTCAGGTTGTCATCAACCTTTGGTTATGACTCTAAGAGCAGCGGATTGGGACTCTAATCAAAGATAACCAAAGGTTGATCCCATCAGGACCAGCCAGCTTTTCAGGTTTGCAAAGCCATCCAGCAGATATATCCAGGAAAAAACAAGAGAAATCATCATCAATATTCATAAATCCAATTTAGTGATAATTATCATTAATTATCATTATTATACCATCATTATATATGATAATCATCCATAAATCCTTAAGTGATCAACCAACTCACCCTCTCCACCAGTGATCTGCCACCAGTGACAGCGCCACGTTTTTCGGCCCCGCTCAGCGTCGGTACGGTGTGTCCTCGGGCAGCGAAGGATCAAAGTCCGGCGGTTGGCCCTCCCGCAGTGATCGGAGGTAGAGGAGCAACACTGACACCGTGCCCCACAACAAACCAACGATCACGCCAGCCTGCAGCTGCTGCAGCAGTGTTTCAAGAAAAGGAACAAGATATTGATCAAGAAATGTATATTATATATATATATCATGAATTATCATGATTAATGATTGTGAATAATCAATTATGTATATCATTATTCTGAATATTGCTATGAATTATCATTGTAAATAGATGTTTTAAGATTGTCTTTCAGGTCTGGTTTTCACCTCCCCATACCTCCCCTCCCTCCCAAAAAACAAAGATTTCTTCACCAAGTGGCATCAATGATAGCTCGGTACGGGTTCGCAAGGTGACGAACAGCTATGACCACGAAGAAGATCGTGATGGTCACTGCCCAACTGGTTGTAACCCGTGCACGAGTTCCATGAAAGTATCCAATACAGAAGGCCGGAGCAAATAATTTGTGCCATAAAGCTCTGGTGGCTCGTTCATCTTCAGGGCTGACCTGTTTCCCCATCAATTTCCCAAGTAGCTGAGTCAACAACAAGGTGGGTGGGAAACGGATCGGCGAGGCCGCCTTATGCAGAGCATAAGCCAACGCGGCGGCTCCATAGTACTTGCTCTGCGGTATCGAAATGCCAAGGTTGGACAAGAAGCCCTCAACATCCATGTCACGCTTCACAAGCTCGTAGAAGAGGGTGTAGGAACAAATTGAGAGTGTAATCGAAGAGAACAAATATGCAAAACCATATCTTTTCAGTAAGTTCTTTGGTGACAGGGTGAATGTTTCAGACACCACCCATGCACGACTTACTACTCGAGGACAAAAGCTCAGTTGAAAGCCTTTGTAGCCTTCCACATAAGCGAAGAAGCCCAACCTGGGAAGATCGACAAGTTGGGATGCTTGAGGTTAAGGCAAAAAAGACCCAATGAGGTTGTATCAACCACCTTATGATCTTGTCAAACAGATTAAGGTTGTTGGTATCACAACTATATATTGATTAAATGATATTAAATGATATTAAATGTATAGTTCAACTATATCTTGTGTGATCATACACCACTAAAAGCATGTTCTTGTTCACGAGCAACGTTCCCGCCAGAAGAATCCATTGAAAGGGCGATGTCATGGCAGACATGCCAGCCGTAACAATGGGCACCACTTTCTTCAGGCCGTAGGAGAGATATGCCGCAACCCCCAAGACCCCCCAGAGCTGCACGGGCCGCGAACGTTCGACGTGTTCGACGTCCACCGGAGCTGAGTCGGCATCATTTTCCGCCCTGAGGGGAACTGTGGGACCTGTACCCCTGAAGGCTGGTGGATGCACCTGCGATCCCGACCCAAAGCCATGGGTGCCATGGGGGTTTCGACAGAGCCATGGCCCGGCAAAGGCCGAGGCAGAGGCAGCCGAGGCAACGAAGAGCAAGCTAGCGGCACATCGACAAAACTGCCGCAACGCCGTTTGGGGTTTTCGACCCATGGCTCAAGGCAAGCCTTCTCGAGCCTATGCACAGCAGATCCTCACATTGCCAGTGCCCAGATCATGATCATGTCAACACAATGTCAACAACGGAAATGTCTGAGATGGTCATGAGATCCTCCTGCAAAAATATGAGATTTCCAGATCCATGCATCATCATGCATCAATCTTCCCATTGATGCTCTATCCGATGCTATCCATTCATCGCCCGCCACGTGCCTGTCACGTGGAAGACTGCTGGGCCATGACACTCCATAGGCAGGCACCGGAAGAAACACCGCCAATGCTTGGAAACCAGCGGCCTGAACGAAGAAACCCCAGAAATGCACCACAAGTAGGGTGGAACATCGGAAATTTACTATTCTGGATGATAACTATCACATAATATCTTATATTATGTATATGTATATATATATATTATTATTATTGTTTATTATTGTTTATTATTATTATTATTATTACTATTATTATTATTGTTAATTATTATCATTATTACTATACAACATGTGATAAAGCAAAATTCACTTGCTGTCTATGTCATCCATCCCTCAGTTCCCCTCCTGCAGTGCAGCACCGGGCACCAGGAAAATCGGCTGGCCACTGGTCCTCACTGGCGGTGCTCTAGAGTTCCAGAGTTAGTTAAGTTAGTTCAGAACTCCAACAACTAGGGTTTATTAAGGGTTACCCTCTGGTAAATTAACAGTTGGACCTTGAAGATCACCAATTTTTAGAGGAAACTAATCTTCCAACCCCTATATCTACCAGGGTCTATGTTGATGTACTGGAGGGTAAGTTATGTCTATAGTTCATGGGAAATCTCTGTAAATGGATGTTTTCATAGGGCAAAATCGGCGAACGGAGAGTATGGAAGAACCCAATGACTGTGACTCAAGAGAACCAGTACGATAATTCATCACTCTGGTTTTCACATGTCCATGTTTTGCCAGAAATGGGTTAGATAAACCATCCCCAATTTGAGGTTCAGGTTATGGATCTACTGAATATCCTGAATGTCATATGGATCATATGGTCCAATATCCCAACTATTCCCAACTATTCCAAATCCACCGGGCCTCTCGTTCAACAGCTCCAAAATCGACGTGGAAGTCGTCACTGTCGGCTGTGCCGCAGTGGTCGCAGCTTCAGGTTCTGGCGATCCAAACTGATCCGCGATGAAAGCTGCCAACGCGTTAGCCTGGCATGTGATGGCAAGGATTAAGCCCTAACTGTTGGCAGTCCTGGCATAGGAAATAGATGGAAATAGTGAAAAAACAAAAAATCCATGTCAAATGAATTCAAATGACAAATGTGAAAGGATGAACATGGAAAGAAAACACTGTTGGGCGTTGGCGTTCCCAAGGACTATCCCGGTCATGGAAGATCTTGGAAGGAAATTGAGCTTTGCCCAATATGGCTTTGAAACTCGAGCATTCATATACCCTCTGGTAATTTAACATAACTATGAAAAATCACAATTTTTCATGGGAAAATTCACTATAAATGGTGATTTTCAATAGCTATGTTAAATTACCAGAGGGTATAATCCACTGGTTTATCACAGAAAAAAATCCATCATTTTCCCTTCCGCAGATGGCGCATTTGAGGGGTATCATCTCAAGATTGAACGCCAAGAAGCTGTTGGGTAGTCAAAGACAGCCGAGTTCGGCAGACGCACCCCACCGAACCTGGGAGTGGTGTAGGGTTACCGCTGAAACCAATGGGAACATCTGGGTCTGAAAATGGGGGGAACCGGGTGTTAACACCGGGATACCCATCAATGGCCACTTGGAATATTCGGACTGTTATGATAAACCATGGGAGTTTGGGTCCGCAGGTTCCCTATTTTCAGACAAACCCAGGTGAACATATGGGGAACAGATGGAAAAGAAATGGAGAACCTGAGCCGGAAACTCCTGTTGCAAACGGTTTCTGAACTCCACTCCAGAGAGGGAATCCATTCCAGACCTTTGGCAAAGCGCACTGCCAGGCAGTGTCTGCAAGTCTTAATCTTCACAGATGTTCATCACAAATCCTGACACCAAAACGGTTTGGTGGTTTCAACCCATCCCAACTGCGAAAAATCAGAATAATCATGAATAATCCCAAATGATAAATGCCATGGGGACACAGCAAAAAAAACATCATGGTGCATCAAAACCACCAGGTGCAGAGGTGCCAGGTGTAACCTCTGGTAAACTAACATAACTATGGAAAATCGGCATTTTTAAATATTTTTAATGGGAAAACTCACTATCAATGGCCATTTTCAATAGCTATGTTAGTTTAACAGAGGGTAACCAACAATTTCTCAGTTCCAAACTCTAACAGGGGATCATCCCCAGCGAGTTCTTCGCCCACCACATCAACCGCCAGACGCTTCACTCGTTGCTGGATGGCTTCGAGACGTTCTGCCGCACCCATGGATGACAGGGCTGCAGCCAGTTCTCCTATGGAGCTTGGCCCATGCTGACTGTCACTGCCATTGCAACTGCGACCTTCTGAATCCTAAAACATCTTGAAACCAAATGTTCCCAGCTTGCTTAAAATACCGTCTTGACAACTCATATGGAAGCTCGAAAAGAAACATATTTGCAGCTATATTTGCTGAAATCAACTGATGATTTTTCACTTGAAAAGACCCTTTGTTTGAAGATCCCAGTGGTTTTTTGTGGCGCTGTCCTTCTCCTTTTCCTTCAGTGCTCTTCACAGCCTCCGCTTCCATGTCTTGCAGGAAGGACGGAGTGCCAGCCTGAAAAGAGTCAAACTGGTCTTGGAATGGTATCCAAAATTGTGTCAAGTAATTACTTTTCCATAATTGTCTCAATAATTGTCCAAATTATCCAAATGCTTGTGATCAAGGTCGGCAAGGTCTCCAAAAAGCTAAGCGAAGAAGAGCAACCAATTCAATTATATTCAATGTCCATGATCATGACTCTGGTTTCAATCCCACCTATAAACATGGTGATGACTGGGGGATGGTGAAAATTATTATTGTTTTACCCACTTTATAATTTTCATAAGGGTAATGTTATTTCCCATCAAATGCCCATATTAATCATCATTAATCAACATTAATCATCAAAAATCATCAAAAATCATCAAAAATCATCAAACATCATCCAAAATCATCAAACATCATCAAACATCATCAAAAATCATCAAAAATCATCAAACATCATCAAACATCATCAAACATCATCAAACATCATCAAAAATCATCAAAAATCATCAAACATCATCAAAAATCATCAAAAATCATCAAAAATCATCAAACATCATCAAACATTCAAACAAACATCATCAAAAATCATCAAAAATCATCAAACATCATCAAAAATCATCAAACATCATCAAAAATCATCAAACATCATCAAAAATCATCAAAAATCATCAAAAATCATCAAACATCATCAAACATCATCAAACATCATCAAACATCATCAAACATCATCAAACATCATCAAACATCATCAAAAATCATCAAACATCATCAAACATCATCAAAAATCATCAAAAATC
>Ga0126342_10014897_pt1 | contig 13678 bp, 14 predicted proteins | sample Cyp1metagenome_FD_92528 | JGI IMG/M metagenome (GOLD analysis project Ga0126342, IMG submission 92528) | Coral microbial communities from Lord Howe Island, Old Settlement Bay, Australia - Cyphastrea 1 metagenome | ecosystem: Host-associated > Invertebrates > Cnidaria > Coral ...
CATCTCAAATCATGTGAGCTCTTCTCACCTCATCTCAGCTCTTCTCATCTCATCCCATCTCTTCTCACATGTCATCTAAGTAAGTTCTTCTCAACTGTTTTCATCTCATCCGAGCACTGATCAACCTTTCTCATCTCCTCGAAGTTCGTCTCCTCATCTTAGCTGTTCTGCACGCCAGAAAGTTCTTACTGTCAGAGAGAAGTCTCTTGCATAAAAAAACCATTGGGCGCAGAAAGCTTTTGCACTCAGACACGTGAGACACAGATGCATTTACACAGACAAGCCTTTCCAACATACTTTGTTCATCTTTGTTCTACAAAGCTCGCACAAAGCACTTCCCAGTACTACTTTGTACTACAAAGTACTTCCCAGTACTACTTTGTACTACAAAGCTTGCACAAAGCACGTCCCAGTACTACTTTGCACTACAAAGCTTGCACAATGTACTTCCCAGTACTACTTTGTGCTTGCACAAAGCACTTCCCAGTACTACTTTGTACTACAAAGCTTGCGCAACTACTTCCCAGTACTACTTTGTACTACAAAGCTTGCACAATTACACAAAGACTTGTTTACACAGAGAAGCTTTCTTATTCATAATGACAGCAGACATTGCAGCTCCAAAATCGGATCTCATGACTGTATTGTTATGTGATGTAAAATCTCACACCGCCCTTCATGAATGTATTGTTATGTGATGTAAAGTCTCACACCACCCTTCATTGAGTAAAAATCATCCGTGACTCGGAAAATTGTTTCCCAACTTCCTTTGATCATAGATTACGCATGTGAAACACACACAATACCCCTGCAACTCCACAGCTAAGATGTAAACCACAGAGGCCCACTGCATTCTACTGTGCACCCCATTGATGGACCTCTCCAGAACCACCTGAGCACCTCAAAGTCCAAGAGTTTCTATAGCTGTGGTTCGGCGGGCCAGGTCGATCTCAGTGGCGACCTTGTTCCTGCATCATCACCTTCCGCATTGATGTGGGCACAGTGGGCTGCATCACAGCAAGCAGCCCGGGTGATGTTGGATGCTGGGGTTGCTGGGCTGAATTGTGGATGGAGTGGATGGGTTCTTGTTGGATTTGCTCGGGGCAGATTTAGCTTTAAAAGAGATGGGACAGTTCTTGGCCCACCCTAGTTCTTGAAGTAGGTACCACCTAGCAGATACTGGTGTTGCAGAAACACTCAGACTGGTGGGGCTGTTCTCAATGTTGACATACCCACAATATCCCAGAATATCCCACAATATCCCAATCGTTTTGCTGGTCGGCAATCCAGCCATCCATCAGGTAACGTTGAGCAACACCGACCTGGAGGGACTCCGTCGCTTGGGCCGGGCAAGGCGCCAGTCGCAGGATGGAGCGGAAACGGCCTCGGCGGCAGCGCGGCTGCTGGAGCCAGGTGGGGATATGTCTGAGAATGGGGTATATGTCTGATAAATCAATATCATTCAATATCCCTAAACAGTCATATAAAATCATATAAATTTAAGCGCTGAATTGATTTACCATCAGATTTTGGGATCCTCTGTTTTTTGAGACAAACCTATATTACGGTGGATGTGCATGTCTGCATGGTATATAAGAGGACAGAGGCAACTACAAGTTGGATCTGGGTTTAAAAGAATGGTGGGTATGAACCCGCTTGTGCTCAATTTGGAAGATTTTTGGGTTAGTATAGCATATCCTAAGTTTGGGATGGAACCAGCAGAATCAGTCGATCGTGTTTTGGTGTGTCAGTATGTCCAAAGATGGCGGACACATGGTCTGCTCTTTTCGCCTGGTTGGAATTGGTTGGGATTTAAAAGGGGCAGAGATAAAGGAGAACAAATTGTATTCCAGCCCAACCTTTGACCATTTGCTAGTAATATCAATATCATTAGCACATGATATTATTACCTATTGCCTATTGCCTATGTCTGTTTTTGGCATAGCATGGCCGTCATCTGCCAGGCAACTGGAGCTTGTTGCCCCAAGCCCTGCAGCAGTTGGCCGGTGCCACGCCCATGTCGCGACTCCAAGAACTCCGCGAGAAGATGTTGGTAGGACCCATGGGACCTAGACTTCTGTGTTGCCTCCAAGGTCTTGGGGGATTCTTGTGGAAAAACCATGTTTTTTTTTTAAAGGTTGTTTTACAGCTACCAAAGATGAACATTAGTGTAAATGACAACGATGGTTGGAATTTATTACTAGAGAGCTTCCTGTCATCAATCAGTATAGTTGGGATACGATCTTGGCCAGGGTAATGCTTAATAGCGAAAAAAAACGGTTAATAGCGAAAAAGAACGGTTAATAGCGAAAAAGAACGGTTAATAGCGAAAGCTTGTTTTCCTCCGATTTGGCCACTGATTTTGTTTCAAGGGATTGGGAGGTTCCAAGTGCAGATTGGTTGAGTTCTATGAAAACTGAAGGAAACTTGACCAGTTTAGCAACCTTCTACAATTGCCACAATATAGGCAACCTCAGATGATTATAAGCACGGTCCGGATCTGTTTGTAGTATCCTGATGAAGATGGTGGTAGCGGTAGACGTTTGCTGGTTCAAATTCATTGCTTTTCCAGGCATAGTATCAGTGACCCAGAACTAAGACCAATCCAAGGCATGCTCAACCTTGATTTCGGTATGTTTTTATGGCCTTTGGGTTAAATCTAGATGACGTCCCACTGAAAGATTGGATTATCCTCTGATTCAACTTCAACTTCCAGGAATCAACGACGTGGCGCAAGTGGAGGAAGAGAAACCCCCAGTGTTGGCACAGCTGCCATCCCAGCCGCCCCTTTTGACGCGGGTGACCTCCACACAAGTGGAGCAGGAGGACGGTGGTGGGCAGGTGTTGGATTTCTACTCCGATGGAGAGTCTACCTTTGATCTAACAGAATCTACAGTAACACGTCAACCATGCCAGAGACCACCTATGTTTGAGAATGTTCGCGCATGTGGCGATGGGAATTTGTTTGCTTACTTTCCAATGGTGCCAATCCAAGCAACAGGAAGCTTCTGCAAAGGAAGAAGTTGCAGCATCGACCTTGTTGGATATGCTTGGACCCGATGCTTGGCTCCGAAAGGGCAGAATTATGCAGATTTCGCACTTTGGGTTTTTGCCTTAAGTGATGAACTGAAGCTTGGTGCTGTTTTTTTTTAGTCCGACTTCTTTTTTCTTGACGTTTTCGGTCCCTGCTTCTGAGAAACAAGCATTGACGATGCAGCTGATGAAACAAAGACAAACCATGCAAACCCAATTTATTTTTGATCCCATGGAAGAACTGAGATCCTTTGCATGGTAGGCAACATTTGAGCCAAACTTCCCCTCAGCATGAGCTGAGCTGGGTTTGTCCAAGAATGCCAACTACAGTCTACAGTACTGCATTTTGTTTCCATTTCAACAGGACAGATACCCGATTTTTGGGCAAATCCAACTATCAACCCAGCTACCTCCAGAATGGCAGCTGCACCTCATGAGGCAGCTGCCCTGAAAACAAATAATTTGATGCACCCCAAAACGAGGGCAGCAGAGGCTTTTTGGCAGTTGGAAAATGACTCACAGATGGTCGGGAGTCTTATGCTGTTAGGGCCAGCCGTCAGCCGAAATGAAATCTTGCAAAAGGAAACATGATATGAATAGACCCAACTATGACCAACAAATAGGCACACAACTGACCAAAGGAATGCAAGTGACCGACCGCTGGGAATGTCATGAACAATATATACAATAAGGGGATATCGGCAGAAACTATGAACGTGAGTTGATCGCCAAACCAGTGTACTAAGCCGTGTACCACATCATCATCAGTATGCGTAGAATGCATACCCAAACAACACAACCTTTTCCTTGCCAATCGACGCCACATAGGCATCGTAGTGTGAAGATTCTTGCTGAGGCTGAGATCTCCTCGTTCGAGCAATTTTCTGTTTCAATCTCCACTACTGTTGAGAAACACAAATTATGGTTCGGAGAAGACAGGGGTTGGTAAATGTCCTCATTAAACATCACCCAACTATTGGGGATATAATCTCTGAAAAGATACTTTTGCACGTGATGTTCAAAATCCCCAAAAAGGGACATCTGCCAAACCCCCAAACATCATACATTTTCTCACCAAAAAAACGAGCTCCACCACCCTCCCCTCACATTTCCTTGGAATGATGGTTCATATCCAAAGGGTCGGCTCGCGAACCCCTGAAACGCATCCTAAACGTCTCCGAATCATCACTTTGATTGATTCCGTGTTTGCGATTGATTGATGAAACTCAAGCACCGCTTTCACATGATCACAGACCCGACTTCCAAGTGTTTCAGGAGAGAACCAGTTTGATGCGATTCTTGGTCCAGAGGGAGATCGCAAGAGGAGAAGGAAAATCTGGCCTATCACCGAAGTATCTGCTTGCTTTGCATGCTTCATCTATTTATGTGTCCTGACATGCAAGAGTCGTGCTGAAATATTTGCAATTTTCAATGGAAAGGGTCCAGAACATCTGACAGCGGTCGGTCGCGGCCCGCCGCACCATAATTGTCGGTGGTCCTTCCAGTGCAGAGGGTTGAGTTCACCCGGGCTTCTCCAAAGATAGGGTATACATGGGTCATGGTATACCGGTATACGCCAAATCCACTAGTTCATCATAGTTCATCATCCTATCCCCTTGGCCATTTTGTTGGTTCAGGTCGACATCCATGCGCAGAGCCAGCGCTTCATGGTGCTGCTGAAAGCTGCCTTGAACACTCTCCCGAGCGCCCGTGGGCCATGCTACAGAGCAATCATGGGAAGTGAGTTGGCTCCAGTGACTTGGAATATCTTGGAATCACTGATCGAATCACTTGAAATTCATGGTGAAACTGTGAAACTGAAGTGATGCTGGACTTGATGATGGAGTCCCGTAGCATCAGCGTTTCGTCTTATATCATCTTATATCCATATGGATAGTAAATATTAAAATGATTAGAAATTGGGGCCTGAAGCAAGGTCTTGAAAAAATGGCAGACGCAAGGCAATGACAAGCAAAGCAATCAAGTGAAACTCACAACCGGTTGTGGTTCACTGGTGTTACTCACAAAAAAAGGGTGAAAGTTGAAAGGCACCCCAAAATCCTATGGTTTATCATGTTCTCCTTATTTCTATGGCCATAAATTAGGGCGTATCCGTTTCTGGACAAACGTAGGGGAGTTCTTGAAACAGAATTTCGTTGAGACTGGTTCACTGATCATTAAAATGAAGTTTAAATCTAAGGTTTAAGTCTAAGTCATGTTGAAATGACGTTTAAAGTCAGTTCCTGAGGTGACTTCCTTGAAACACTACTCTCCGGGTTCCATCATCCGTTGGCCCTTTGGTGCCTGTGGCACCCTGGACTTCTCTTCGGCCATGACCTGTTTGACCCAGCAGCTGAGTGGTGGGGAGAGCCGCGGCTACCGGGGTGTCATCTTCAAGGTGCGACGCTTGTTGACGGCTAAGGAGGTGGATGAAAGCAACCGCCAGGTGCCCTGGCTGGAGAGGTGGCTGGGGGATGGGTGGATGGAAAGTGTAAGTGATGGATGAAGATTTCCGGTCGCAAGGTGTGATAGCTGGAAAGGCTGAGAAGATGATATAGGTCCATAGGTAGGACTTGGGCAGGCAAATGCAGACAGCATGCAAACCTTCCACCACTCACTATTCTGACCCAACAGAAGTTGGTTGTCATCTGGAGCTCTGTACCATTCTCAAGCAGTGGACCCCTGTCCTGAGGTTTTGTTCACTGGCGGTGCCATGCGTGTGGTTGGTATCTTCCCATTGAACGGTCCACTGCTGGCCGCAGAGAGAGAACTATCAGTTCAGTCAAAGCCTTTGGTGCAGCGCATGGGGCATTTCTGCCCAAGTCTGGACATGGTGAGACGTCCAGAAACAGCACAACCCTGGGAAGTTCAAGAGCAGCCCCTTGTGACCCGGAGCATTTGTGAAATTGTATGAACACATGTCATTTTGTTCAGGGGTTGGTGATCTTGGGGATTTGAAACACGATGTCTCCAAGGGTGAGGTGAGGTTGAAGTTGGATACAGAACGTAACAGTTTTTTGCATGTCTTGAAGCTTGAACCTGACCGGAGCCCAGGTGATGGTTCTGCTGGATGAAGAGGAAGAATAGGAAAGTTTACTCCCAAAGTCAAGCTTTGGAGAAGTGCATATAGTTCCCATCAGTTGCCCAGATCGAATCATTGAAAGCTTTGCTAATATCATTTTAGATGAGGCTGAGCTAAGGGCACAGGTATGCGGCCCAGGTTTATGTCAGTTATGAAGCTCACTTCTGGAGCGTCAATGTTTGTGCCGTTTGAAGAGCGATTGCAGAGCTCGCAGGCTTGGGGTTCATTGCACAAAGAAGCAATGTCCTCGGGCACGGCACAGGGCTTCTCAAGAACCGACATTACCATCAATCTCCAAGCAGATCATGCTAATCTCAAAGAAAGGTCGCAGTTGATTATATTTGTTCCTCCAACCTCCACATCAATACAGCATTTGTGGATTTGTGATGGATTTTGTGGCTGTCAAGACATCCCGAGTGATCTCTAGGTATGTCTCAAGAGGGAGGACTCCCCCAAACAGCCGCCTAACTGATTTGTGTCCATTTTGAAGCCACTCATGCTTTGCGGCCCTCAATTTGAAGACCCATCATGCTGATCGGGCCCACAATGGATCAACTGTTGATGACTGTTGATAAACGGTCACATTCAACTCACGTGCCAAAACAGACAATTCCCAATTTTTATGGCCATCTAGGGGAAAATAAGGGTTCTAACCATGACATTCTGAGGTATTCGCATAATTTTGAAAGAAACCCATCGAGAACATCTCAGCCGTCAGTCTTGAGAACCTTCTGCAATCCCGGAAGTCGAAGACCAGCTGCTCACCGGCAGTTGATGGAGGCCAGAAGAAAGGCAGATTAGGCAACAAAATACGATGTGAATAATCTGAGGTTATGCAATGCATAGACAAATTTATTTATATTATATTATATTATATTATGTTATGTTATGTTATGTTATTTTATGTTATATTGTATTGTATTGTATTGTATGATATCATATCATATCATATTATATTATATCATATTATATTATATTATGTTATGTTATGTTATGTTATGTTATGTTATGTTATATTATATTATATTATATTATATTATATATACTGTGAAACTTGGGTGAGGCTTTGTCAAGCCCATTGCCAGGAAAACAAACGAAATGTTCCGGAGTTTCCGCTACTCACTGCACGCAGAGGGGGGCTCACTGTGCATGCAACACCCTGGTCCAGAAACGGGGCCGCCATTTTGGAAGCCTTTCCTTCTTCTGGCAATAGTGCGGCCCGTTTTTGAGGCCGGTTTTTGGCCCCATTTTTGGGACCACGAAAGAGCAAACAGGAGCTGCTCGACAGTCCTGACGGCCCGGATTTCGTCCATTTGCTGGCGCCAGCCTTCCTTCTGCAATGCAAGCCGCCATGGACACACACATCCGTATAATACTGTATGTATCTATTATATTATAACACGTAGTAGTACATGTTGTTGTAGAAACGTGATGTAATGGTATGTTTTCTCCTGTTGTATTATATATTATTATTAATAATAATAATAATAATAATAATATATATACATACATATTATGTTTTATTATATTGATATTGCATTACATTGCATGAAATTGCGTCACATTGCATTACATTGCATTACATCGCATTACATTGCATTGCATCACATTGCATCACACTGCATTACATTGCATTACACTGCATTACATTGCATTACTTTGAATTACATTGCATTACATTGAATTACATTGCATTACGTTGCATTACTTTGTACTACATTGCCTTACATTGCGTCACACTGCATTACATTGCATTACTTTGCATTACATTGCACTACATTGCATTACATTGCATTATATTGCACTACATTGCATTACATCGCATCACAATGCATTACGTTGTATTACATTGCATTACATTGCATTACATTGCATTACATTGCATCACATTGCATTGCATTGCATCACATTGCATTACATTGCATTACATTGCATTACATTGCATTACATTGCATTACTTTGAATTACATTGCGTTACATTGAATTACACTGCATTACGTTGCATTACATTGTACTACATTGCATTACATTGCGTTACACTGCATTACATCGCATCACAATGCATTACGTTGTATTACATTGCATTACATTGCGTTACACTGCATTACATTGCATTACTTTGCATTACATTGCATTACGCTGCATTACATTGCATTACTTTGCATTACATTGCATTACATTGCATTACATCGCATCACAATGCATTACGTTGTATTACATTGCATTACATTGCATTACATTGCATTACATTGCATTATATACACCGTATTGAGTTTTATTGTATCATATCATAAAGCATTTCATTACATTACATTCCATCGCATGATATCATCTAATGCCGTATTGTAGTATATTGTGTTATATTGTATTGTGTTCGAACATGTATTTTACTATATTCTATTTGATGTATTATATTCAGTCTTGTTTTGTTATATGTCTGTATGTTCCGTATCAACTATGATATGACGTGTCTATCAGATCATCCAGATCTATTTGCCGTGCTCTTCTGACCTACGGCCTCGCGCTGAAAATTGGCGGGAGAGCCGTTATAACGATGATGATGTTATAACCACGACGCCTTCATGACGAAAGCAATCGTTTGCGAACCATCAAGCAACCCTTCCTTTCTAATTTTCCCGGAGCCTTAGACTCAGACTGTAAGATATGTTAGATACGATTGGATGGCCACAGTCACAGGTGGCTGTGACTTGTCATGGAAGGTCTTTCAACGGCTGAAGGGTTCTTAAACTTTGAAACAATGTTTGCCCCAGCCGACTCATGTAATTCGCACGCCTTCACTCCAGATTTATGCATCCTAGATGTACAGTTTGTCGATTGATCTCTGAAAAAGATGGCGTGGGACACCTACAAGTATCTACAAGTCTTCAAAAATCGAAGTGTTGCAGGGTACTGACCAAGGTCCATCAACTCCCCCTGTCTCAGATAGATAATCGGGGCTGAGGAGAAGTCAGTCTATGAAGCACTGCAGCTTTGAGCACAACATGAAGACGGTCACAGCTTGAGTATCAACATCATATCACTCAAATCACAGCTGGTAGCATCTGTATAATCTATATAGGGACCAACAAGTTTAGATATGAGTGGCCACAACAGAATAAGATCCATTGACGCAGTAGAAACAAGCATGAGTGGTCCAAAATCCAGTGGTACAATAGAAACAAACATGATGCCTTGCCTGTCTGACAAACCAAGTTCACGACACTGCAGTTTGCATCGACCGCAACAGATTGAATATGCATCGACCAGAAATCAACATGGATAACCAGAGCATTTGCGCAGGTGCTAGCTCTTCATAACAGTTTGTGAGAAACTCTTGGATTGAGAATTAGTCTTGGAAGTGGGCAAGTTCACACATCGATAAATCCAGACATCCCCGCAGCTATCGCTTGAGACCTATGGCTGATTTGCAGAGGAAGTTTCACATGCTTCGGGGAAACAAATGATTGCGGGGCAGTTGTTGCTGGATGATGAGTCTAACTTAGGACCTGCTTAGAGGTTGTCAAACCGCCAGGACAGAGTAGATCCTGCCGGTCACGATGGGCAAGGAAAAGCGCGCCAAGTGACTTGGATGACTTGTCTGACTTTGGCCGACCTGCAGCGGTTTTGCCCGCTGACACTCGGATTGGTATCGCAGTATATCGAAGTTTTTTTTTTTGTACAAAGGGAAAATGGCCAGGAATCAGGAATATGAATAAGCTGTATTTTGGGGTACAAACCATGGTTTCGAGTCAAAAACAACCACAGTTGATGCCGTGCACCACTGAGGTCCAAAAAGAATGGGCCGCTGGTCATAGCTCTGGAGCCTCAACTTGATCATCTTTATGTTTGGATTGTCTTGATGGGAAAGATGAGGTTTTAATTACCACGTGTATATATATTTATATATTTATATATTTATATATTTGTATATTTATATATTTATATATTTATATATATATATATATTTATTTATTTATTTATTTATTTGTTTATTTATTTTAACATGATTTCAGAGAAACCCATGTTGATCCAACATGATCCAACATGATTCAATGGCCGGGTCCCACCACTGAGTGCACCGAGTGCCTAAGGAGACGGCGACTGTGCCACAGATTGTCCCTCAAGTCATCGGCGATGACACGGGAGGCAGGAGTGCGGTGTGTGATTCTTCTCCAAAAAAGACTTCCATTTTCTCATCTGCTTCGTTCCGCTTTTTCTTTCGTTTGATCACGTACCTATTCGTTCAGTTTCCTTCTTCAACCCCATGAACTCTAGCTGCCATCACTGGCACGCACAGCTGCCATCCATGAAATCGGCCCTGAGACTCAGTGCCTCGACGCCGGCCTGCAGTGCAGAGGCCAGAGTCTGCCAGAGATTTTCTTTCGTGAAATCGGAGGTTGATGTATTTTCCAGAGATTTCCGTTTTGGGGGACTTCAAACAGCCCCTTGAGAGTGTTGAGATGATCCCAATGATTCAGAGATGTTTGGCACACATCACCATTGGACCATGCTTGTGCAAGGCCACAAGGCCCCCCCAAATTAACAGGTTGACATGAGTACCATCTGGTTATTTAACATAGCCATGGAAAATGGCCCATTTATAGATGGTTTACCTATTAAAAATGGTGATTTTCCATGGCTATGTTAAATAACCAGTGTGTAACCAGTGTAACCAACAGAATGTCCTGGTCTTGGGAGTCTCCATCTTTGACACTGCCAGGGTGCCGGCGCAGCCGCAGGAGATGGGCATGGCCTGGATGTCAGTGGGTCCAAGTGGGCTAGAAGATGATAGAAGTTAAGTCAGTTAAGTTTAAGATAGCTTCCATTGGCTTCCATCTTCCGGCCTGGCACGCAGTTCCGCTGGTTTAGGAGATAGAAGATAGCGACAGCGACAGTGACAGTGATGATAGCAGCAGTCCCATCCTCAGAGTGTTTCCAGGGATCAACAGAAGTTGGCCGATATGACACTTTGTGGCAACAGCTCTGGAACTGAGACATGTGATGACATGTGTATAATATAAACTTCAAGATTGAAGCCTCACACGCACACAACTTGCTGGCTGAATGTTACGCAAATCATCATAATCGTGTAAACATATACAAAAACTACGTATGTATGTATGTATGTATGTATGTATGTATGTATGTATGTATGTATGTATGTATGTAATGTATGTATGTATGTATGTATGTATGTATGTATGTATGCAATGTATGTAATGTATGTAATGTATGTATGTATGTATGTATGTATGTATGTATGTATGTATGTATGTATGTATGTATGTATGTATGTATATATATGTGCATTACTATTATTATCTAGTATTATTATCATTATAATATATGTATATATATACACTTTAAAATATAAAGCATACAACTTCATTGGATTTCAATGGTTACTTGGTTCATAGCATCCATCAGGCAGTTCCTCCAGCAGTTTGCCCAACTTCCAGCAGTTATGCCAAACGGCGCCTGTCGGTCCACTGGAGCGGGGTGGGGAAACTCCGGGTGACGACATGGTTTCGACAGTGGCGAACGACATCTTTGGTAAGGCCTCATCAATAGATACATGGATAGACACTTTGATTTAAGCGCGATTTTGTAAGTTGCAAGCGCACGGAGTTGTGATTGACAGATCCTATGATATTCCTCATAGAAAAGTCCTCCGTTCAGTATTTTGGTGATGTTGTCAGAGGAGCGAGCAGCTGAACCACCTCAATTCACACAGGTGCGAGCAGAGCTACGGCTCATAGTGGGCTTGAGTGAAGCACCAAAGCTGTAGTCCATTTGGAACATGTGGGAGATGTTGGAGATATTGGAGGAAATCACCAAAATATATCAAAATATACCAAAAATCACCTTCTCAAATAGAATTTAAATATTCCTCTCCTCTGGCAGCCTGTAGGCCCATCATGGCCCATCAGAATGCTGCGATGCCTGGCCCAGGCGTCTCCACCTGCATCACCAGAGGCACATAAGCCTTGGGACGACTTGGGACGACATGGAGAAAACCAGTGAAACCAGTGGTATATCATTTGGGGGAGGAGGGTAATGAGTTCCCCTGCAAAGGTTTATGATGTTTTATGAGTGCCTCGAGCAACTCTAATGGCACTTTCTCGCTGCTCGGGACATGAGAGGGGTAGAGTTGTTGATGGACCTGTTTTGTCGTTTTTTTTGATGGAACATGATGGAAGTCAACAGTTTGGCATTGGCGGCCTGGATTGATCTGCGTGTGAGCCCTCTGTGCAAACCTGTGTCGGCTGCAGGAACTATTGAGCCAGCTTGCAAAACATTGAGTCTTGAGGTACTTCAAGTGATCTGATCTTGGAATCCATTTACACGCAGAAAGATTTAAATTTAGCCCAAATCCTTTGACGTGGAACCACATTCCTTTCGAAGAAACAAATCTTCGTTGCCATGGCCTCAATGCTTTCTTGAGCGTTGCTGTGCACGGTCGCCACCGCCTCCGCTACGACGTCGGCTCGCACTTGGCGGCCGTCCACGGCGGGCTTCGCTTTCCCCGAGGACGAGTGGTCCGAGGTTTTGGCGCAGCACTTGGGTGGCAAAGACTTTGGCGTGGCATTGGCTGGTGGAGGCACCAGAGGTTTGGCCCTTGGGCATGGAATCCTGCGCAGCCTCAGAGAAACAGGACAGCAATGGACAGCATGAGTCATGGTTTGATCCACATCGATCAACTTGTTTCTCAAACCTAAGGTGATGGACTTGAGTGAAGCTAGTGAAGCAGCGCAAACACTCGATATTGTGCCATGTTTCTCACAAACCACTCTCTGTTTGCCTGCCGGATAGAATGAGCGGAATGAACGGAATGAGCTTGGACGAGTAATTTGTAATTTGAAAATCAAGATCCGCCTTGACCAGTTTCTGTTGCCCTTCAGGATTGCTCGAAAAAGCCAAGTACTTGAGTGTGACCTCTGGCTCAGTGTGGTTAGGCATCTTGGCGAACTGTGGGAATAGATTTCTGTGAGGAGGCTGCAAAACTGTTTGCGTGAGCCAGGGTACCATTGTGAACACAGTCTACCTGTTCAGATGGATGATGTGATGTTCAACACAGTTACCTGTTCGAAAGCTGTGCAAGTCTGATGCTATCCCAGGTCTCCAGTACATTTGTTTGGATTTGTTTGGTATTTTCGCAACAGAGTTGGGTTTTCCCAGTTTTCCTCCTTTCGGCGGAGGCATTCCTTTCTACTACCAGTCGCTGGATAGCCTTGACGATTATTTGGGGAGCACCTTGCAACCCACGCAGATGCTGCCGGAAGAAGTAGTCAAGAAAACAGGCATGGCTGCAAGGTGGTTGGCAAATCAATACCCCTATGGACTTGATGGATTTTCACCAACATTATGGAGACACATGGAGACCATTTATAATTTATAAGACTGGCAATGTCAAACGACAGTGATTGAGAAAAATCAAACTATATATATATATAGGGGGAACATGTGCCGTTTTTGATGCCTCTGGCTGGGTGATGTTTCAATGGGACAGCAATCACTTTGGCTGAGTGGCTTGGAAAGGCTCAAAGGTGGGTTCATTTCTCA
>Ga0126342_10014898_pt1 | contig 13678 bp, 16 predicted proteins | sample Cyp1metagenome_FD_92528 | JGI IMG/M metagenome (GOLD analysis project Ga0126342, IMG submission 92528) | Coral microbial communities from Lord Howe Island, Old Settlement Bay, Australia - Cyphastrea 1 metagenome | ecosystem: Host-associated > Invertebrates > Cnidaria > Coral ...
AACATTTTTACTTCGAAATGTGCTTCGCGCCACAACAGCGTGCACTTTTTCGACATCTCAACTTCCAAAAGTGGTCCGGGCCCGTCAGTTTTCAACACTTTTGGCTTCCAAAGGTGCTTCGCGCCACAATGGCGTGCACTTTTTCGACAGCTCAACTTCCAAAAGTGGTCCGACACTGCGGTGTTTTTTACATTTTGACTTGGAAATGTGCTTCGCGCCACAACGGCGTGCACTTTTTCGACATCACAACATCCAAAAGTGGTCCAAACATGGTTTGTTTTGTACATTTTGACTTGGACGTGTGCTTCGCGCCACAACGGCGTGCAACTTTTTATCTCTCATTTGACCACATGGCTCCGCACCTGCCGCTTTAGCGAGCCTACTTTTGGATCCTACTTTTCGACCCTCCGAAGCCACAAATCATTGGAAAAAAACAGAGTGTTTCGCGACTTTCCTACCTTTTCGCGCGCCTGGATCTTCTTTCTTCTGAGACTGTCTCTTTTTTCATCTTCTTTTTTCTTTTCTTCTCTTTTCTGACTCTTCCCATCTCTGCTATTTATCTGTCCATATTGTCGGAAGTTCTACTTCTAAACTTCCTTCGGAAATTACAACTACAGTACACTGCACTAATTACACTGCAGTACGCTGCAACTACAAATACAACTACAACTACAACCACACTACATTACACAACATTACGCTACGCTGTTTACATTGCATTACACCACAACTACAACTACAGCTACAACTCCAACTGCAACTACCACTACATTACACTACACTACACTACACCACACTACACTACACTACAGCACGCTACGCTAACTACACTGCACCGCACTACAACTACAACTACACTAAGCTACACTACACTACACTAGACTACACTACACTATATCACACTACACTACACAACACTACACGACACTACACTGCACTACACTACGCTAATTACACCACACCACGGCTACAACTGCAACTGCGCTTGCAACTACACTAATTACACTACACTACAACTACGACTCCACTCCACTACACCACACTACAACTACAGCTACAACTGCAACTACAACTACAAATGCGCTACACCACACTATATCCAGCAGTTGTGGTAAGGTGACCACTGCAACCATTGCAGCCATTCCAAAAACACAACTCCAACCACCTGTCGGTCCATCAGTGGATTCGCCCTGCCATCCATGCATCACAAGAACTCACCTCTCCTATCGGTTTTTTATCTTTGAAACTTCCGCCACCGCCTTGTGCGGTACTACTGGTATAACACATATACGTATAAATACATATATATATATATAGAGAATTTCTTTGCAAGTTTGTTATATATATATTACTACATATACACATCAATTCAATTCTTTTCGTTCAAACCGCTTGCTGCATCTTATTCAGAGAGCACAGCAATGAACTGCAGCAGCAAGTGACTGCTGGGTGCCATGCCGCCCAAGATGCCGAAAACCTGTTTTTTTCGCACTCTGTGCATGGGAATGATGATCCTTGGGGCGTGCGTAGATGAGGCATGCTTCAGAGGAATCAGCTTTCAGAATGTTGCGCATGATTGTAGAAGTAGTTAAGTAATTTCAATAAGAACTGGATTGATCTTGAGTTTTTTTTGGTAAGAAGATCACCCATAGAAACTTTCTTGACATGCAGGAGTTATTTTCCAAAGCAAACGGTACCAGACCAGGTATCAGATACATATGAAATATTCTGAAAATTTTTGGTTGTTGGCGCGTTGCGCAATTTTTCTTTTCTCCGTCACAGGGATGTACTGACGAAGCACTTCATGTGCTCCAACGAAAGACTTCTTATCGCCACTTGGTCGCAGCTCCATGTCAAATCCTTAAGACAGAGACAAACTCTGCGCAGGACAGGTCAGCAGGATTGAAAACGTCAAACCATGAGAATCCATCGAATGATTTTGTGCACGGGACTTTGACTTTGTACCACAACATTGTTCATAAAACCACTTGCGACATTCCCGCACAATTTGTTTGCAAAAACTCTCAGTTCAGAGCGTTGTGCTATCCATTCAGGCACCAGCTTCGACTTTCATTTGGAAAAGACAGTTCCTTGGTAAATATGGTAAACATACAAGAACACAGCGATGCACATGCCAGGTCATTACAGACGAAAATCAAGTCTGAACAGAAGCTAAATAGTTTGACCATGTTTGGGCCGTGCTTCTGTTCCCCTGAAAGATAGTCTGACAATCGACCAGACGACTTTGTCTGGTGCGTTGGTCAGAAACAGGACTTGTATGACAGCCTTGTACTGAGATTTTGTGTGGAACGAGATGATGCGTAATCATGCGTAATCATGCGTAATCAACTTGCCCTTTTTCCCCTCCGCAATGACAGTTTTGTTGGGAGGTCAGATAGGCCACATGCTGCAAGCTACGGGCTTAATGCACTTCTGAGGTGACTCTAACAGGTCTACACGACAATTTCAATATTGACACAGTCGGAGATTCTATTCGCGACATCTTCAACAGCATCCGAGAAGCTTGGAAGTACATGTCAGGCCAAGGCTTCAAGCCAAACGTTTAGTTTGCAGTCCGAAAGAGTTTGCCGTTCCATGTGGTAGGAACCTAAGCTTGAAATACATGATCATTGTAAGAATCCGTTCCTGGTACCTGTAGATTTGAAATCATAATTTGGCTAGATGGCTAGATGCCCCTTTTTTCTTCCCAGCGCCTTTAGGATTGTGTTGATTCCAGTGCCCGACTACGCTTTGCCATGTGGATCCGTTTCCTCGTCGATACAGCGCACTGTGATGTGAACGCATCTGTGAACTCTGGAAGTGCTGTGATGACTATATCAACTTGTGGTTCTCACCTTAGACATGCTGTACAAGTCGTGTGAACGGTCCTTTGCGCGCCCTAACTTCCCAGATTCGCTCGTTCACTTTGATTGACCGGCCAACCATCCAGCAGCTGAATGTGAATATATTGATATGTATGAATGTATACATATGTATACATATTGTATATGTATATATTGTACGTACATACATGCATACATACATTCATCCATCCATCCATGCATGCATCCATAAGTCCATACATACCTACATACCTACATACCTACATACCTACATACCTACATACATACATACATACATACATACATACGTACGTGCATACATACATACATACATTACATACATTACATACATTACATACATTACATACATTACATACACTACATACATTACATACACTACATACATTACATACATTACATACATTACATACATTACATACATACATACATGCATACATACATACATACATACATGCATACATACATACATTACATTACATTACATTACATTACATTACATTACATACATACATACATACATACATTACATACTTACATTACATACATTACATACATTACATACATTACATACACTACATACACTACATACATTACATACACTACATACATTACATACATTACATACATTACATACATTACATACATTGCATACATTGCATACATTGCATACATTGCATACATTACATACATAACATACATACATACATACATACATACATACATACATACATACATACATACATACATACATACATACATACATACATACATACATACATACATACATATATATACATACTGGACATATAATGACATATATACATACGGTATATTAGTGATATATATATATAAACATGTATACATATATATATGCATATATGTATATATATATATATGTATGTATACATGTATATATGTATATAAAACTAATATATATACATATATATATATATGTAAATAAAATACACATACATTTTTAGAGTCTAAAGGGACTGGGACACGTGTATTTGCTCCTGAAAAATGACACTTCTAATGTACACGAGTTTTTGATAGCATATGAGTAGACAGTTTTTGCACGGAACCGCCTGTGTTTCTCTTGTCTTCCTGCTTTCCGCCCTTGAGCACCAGGTCATTTCCCACTGTCCGCCACGTTGTTTCGCGGTCCTGGAGTTCAATATGACACCGATACCATCACCTTCAGCTCATGTGCTCATGACACCATTTGTTCAGATCTCCGATTGGTGAACAAGGCGCCAGTTAGATTTGCCATGGCCAAGGGGAGTCAAGGGGCAGCTCACCAGTGTCGAAAGGCCATCACTGTCTCATCTCCAGTTGTCTCGCAGATGTTCTGCCTTGACATTTGGCTGAGCGCGACTTTGAAGCTATGTTTCTTGCCAGGCAGGTTGCCAGTACAATGTTTGGGATGTGAAAACCAGGGCAAGATCTGAGCAGCCCATGCACTTGTTCACTCCATGGGTGACACTTCTCACAAACGTCACCTTATCTGAGTTTTAGTTTGCAGATAGTTGGCATGAGAAAGACAGGCTCAAGAAGCTTCAGCCACCCAACCGCATTCAAAGAAATGTGAGTGACAAGTAAAGATTCATGTCATGATTTAACTTGACCTTCAATATGACTGTGCTCAGGCAGCAAAAGTTCAAAAGGTCGCTGATTTATTTGTTATTTGTTCCTATGCAGTGTTTCAAGATCACTGGTGGCGATCTGGACGAGTTCGAGAGGGTTTGGTTTGTTGGGTTTGGAATGCTGTTGAAACAGCCAAAGCTGATGGCTCAAATCATATCAGGAATCATCGGAATCATGCAATGTGAAGGTGAATCAAAAGGTGAGTCAGCCTAGACGCATGTTGTCTCACAAGTATTGGCACAGCAGAAAGGGACTCTTTTACCTTGGGCGATTGGACTGCTGTAAACAGACAGCTTCAAGCAGCACACAATGCCTTGTGATGTCTCGGTCGGAATGGCAACATGCCGGTGGACAAAGGAACCGTGGAGTTGCTTGGCACGAAGATACTCACAAAGTTTGCGGCAGTGACAACCATACCAACAACCATTATCATTATGGATAATTTGCCGCGACCTCACTGACGTCCCCGGAATGATCGTTAAGATGGGTAACTATACGAATTCATGATATTCATGGCCTTGGTGAAGAGTTTAGTGATTTTTTGTCATTTTATCCAGATAATTATCCGCATTATTCATATAAGTATCATGATTATCATTACTGTCAAATTGTCAATGCTTGTCATCTGGAATCCTTGTCCTCAAAGACCGGGACATCCCGCCAAGGAGAACCTGGACCCAATTGTCCTTCTCCTACAAGGACCAGAAATGCTATAGATGCTATAGGATATGCCGCATATGCCGCATATGCCGCATATGCCATATCCATCAATATCCTGCCATCTTGCAGTGCGGCCGGCCGCTCCCCCTAGGACAAGGGGATCATCACCACATGGAACAAGAAGGCAGAGGAGGCACGCGGAACTGTAGAAACTCAGACTTGTGCCACAACCCAGCTTCACTCGGCTTCGCAGAAATTCTGCTGCTTGCTCCAAATCCCGAAACCCTCACGGAGAGGTTCCAGAAGGCTTTCTTTGGATAGTGAAGTCAAAATTCTTGTGGAAGGTCTTGGGACACAAGAGCGAAGATGTGGTTGACAAGGCGGAGGATATTGTAATACTTTTTGTAATATAAGTTGGACAGCTGGTAGCCGTCAAAGAAAGCAAAATGATTTTGCACATCGGATACAAGCACAATAGGCTACCTACCCAACGATGCTCCTTTTTCAGCTTGAGATCCAACTTGAAGCACAAAGGAGTGTCCGCATTCCGAATTGAAGAGTTTTGGAACATTGGAACACATTGGAACAGATTGGAACACATTGGAGGACATTGGAGGACATCGGAACACATTGGAGGACATTGGAACACATTGGAACACATTGGAACACATTGCAAAACATTCAAAAACATTGGAAAACATTGGAACACATGAAATTCATCACCATATTTTTTTGGGGGATTCGCTTGCAGGTCTGGACAGATCTGCTGGCAGAGGGTTGGGTGGAGCGCTGTTTGGAAGCGCTGGAGAAGATTCAGAGCCCGGGCGAAGAGGTTGTCCTGCCGATGGTGACAGGCTGTGACAAGGGCGTGGGTGACATGTTGTGTTGGCCGCGAGTGGCCTTGAACTGTTAATGTGTTGAGACTTGTTGAAACCGGACCCAAATGCATGGGTTCCAGATGGTTCCAGAATCTTTGTTGGAAAGTAATGCACGACCCCGGAGGTTGTCATGTTGCCCATGACATGCCATGCGACCCATGCATTTTGCTTTCAGGTGAGGGCCTACATTGCACTGTCCGCTTTGTGGTTCGCACCAAGGCTGACATGGAATTGTCCAAACAACCAGGACAGCAGGAAGGGATAGAGACGCTTTCCACAAAAGCAGGGATGGCGAACCGTAGTCTTCCCAGTCAAGGGTGCAATCTCTCAGGCTTGAATCCACCATACACCACATGGAACATTTATTCATTTAAATCTAGTTGAGAATGGCTCAAAATCATGTACCACCCAGAACGGATGCTTTAATTTTGAACACAGCCAGTCTGCAGTCTTGTGGGTCCATTTGGTACTGCAAGTTTGAGCCATACCCAGTCGTTGCAATGCTGAGGTAAATTTGGGCGAAGCAGCTGCTTCTTCTTCTCATGTGGCCACACACCGCCATCGCCAACGGTGACCAAATGGCCACTGGAGATTCGATCAGTTGAAGGCAGAACTTCGCAATGTTTGTAGGACATTGTAGGCTGGTAAAGAACATCACCGCAAAGACAAATAGTCCAAATAGTGGCTCTTTGAACAGGTAAACTATGGTAAACTCAAGGGATTCAGTGGTTTTGCAGAGCAGCTGTCGTGGATCTTATCCAAACTGCTTCGTTTAGATTTCCAAGCGGAAGCTGTTCTTCTGGTGTGGAAGGTCAAGGACGATGTGCCTTCGCAGCGCATGACCTTGCTGCAAGAGAGCTGCTGCTGGAGGAGTTGAATGCTGAAGCCGTGCTTGCTGTGGTTGCCGTGGTTGCTTTCTTCATAATCGTTGCTGGTCTTCCATCTTCTATCATTTTCCATGCACGTAGTTGTGGTTCCCTGAAGCCATATAGTTCTACTATGTTCTACTGAAGCCAATCTAGTCAGTTCCTTGCGCAGAAGCGCTTGTTCCCCACGCTGCCATCGGATGTCTCGGCTGAGCTTTGTTCTCTTCCAGGAGGAACCCTTCTACACACGGATGCCCCCCAAACAGCTGCAAGGCCGCCCTGAGTGGGATGAGGTGCTCCGCTGGGATACTGTTTTCGCAAGCCTAGGTCAACCTGCAATTCAGCCACCGAGTTTCTTGTCAACTCCGGATGACCAATTTGTTTTGCAGCTACGGGATTTCAACAGTTCTTGGCTTTGAGAGCGTGACGTGTGCGGATCTCGTATCATTATTAGTTGTTTTTGTTTTAATATAATCTTATATTATATTGAGTCGTTCAAGCACGTGTAGAGTTTTTGAAGCTTCGATTGTACTGCTGTACTCACACAGGATAATTGAACCAGGCCTGGACGGTAGCCTTCAACGGCATCCGCGCTGTGCTGACAGCGCCCAAAGATTCTGCCTTCGCTGCAATGCCGGAAAAGCCTTTACTGGTGAGCTTCTTGGGGAGGTTTTCTTTGTTCTGAGGAGAGAAGCATGACATATGTTGAAGAAACACATAAAAAGCCATGAAAATCCACGAAACGTCCAAAAATTCATGACGTATCTGCCGTATCTGTGACTTGGAATTAAACCAATTTCAATTCTCAGCAATCCCAAGGCCAGTACTGCCTTGGTCCGGGATTTGTTGAGCTTTGCCCTACTACCGGAGACCTTGATAGGTGAGGATCCAAGCAATTTGCTGACATGTGTTTCATTTTCATCCAATGGATTCGGTGGACCCAAGCATAAAGAGGACATGAAATCTCAGGAAAGCGCAATGCAAGGATGTGCGATGCTGTTTCAATAGAAACAATCATCATGTTGTAGTGATTTCTGGCCGCCATTTTTTGAACTTAGTTGGGAAGGCTGAGTTGATCTAGACATGGCCGCAGCATTTCTGTCAACCGTTGGCATGTTGTAATCTGTAAGTAATACTCTTATGCAGCAAAAGGAATCAACCAGAATCGACGAAAGCACAAGTGCCACCACCGTTAAACTGCCACCACCTTACTTACTATCCCCACTGGCACTGCGATGTTTGTCCTGATCATCTTCATCATTATCATCATGAATCATTATCACCATCACCACCACCACCACCATCGCCGTCCACAAGAACAACCACTAGCACAGACTCAATTTCAGTGACATCTAAGTTTGCAGGGTGATGCGCAACACTGGAACCAACATCCCCGGAATTTCCGATGACTTCAGTATACTTCAGGTTCTGATTCCGGGGTGCCTAGGTGCCTTAATGAACTTCAGCTATCCAGATCTTGACTCAGAGCACGCTCTGGTGGACGTGGCCAGACAATTGGCGGAACTTTGCAAAGAACGTCTGCCTGAGTGCAGGGCGACCAGACTTAAAATTAGCAGAGCATAGACCGATAGACCAGGTCACTGAACACAAACATGCAGAATGTCTTGAATGACTTAAGCAGGAGTATTTGCATGTTTTGAACAAACATTGATTTCAAAGGGCCTCAACCCTTGCTGAGTGAAAAAAACATGTGATCACGAAGATGTAGCCAAGGATGCTGATGTGAAGCTGTTGCAATTGGGCGTCCTTGTAACAGAAATGACACTTGGCCTGCGATATGAACAGTTTGATGCGACTGTCACAGGAAGATTCCACAGTGAAACCATGCTTTGGGGTCAATTTCTTCAGCTGGAAACTGAGGAACATTTTTCCAGGAGGGCGCATATTCTGGACAATGAGCATCTTGGATTTGCACCAGAGCCACCAAAGACAGAGATAGGACATGGGATTTTTTTTGGGCCCATGGGCCCTCCAAATCCGACTCAAGTCATGAAGACAGCGCCCAGTGCTCTCAGGCCGGATCAATCACAGCTGTGCCCCGAACTGTGTATTCAGCGCGGCGCCGAATCGCTGGGGCTTGCGAAGTATCCGTGACATCGCAGCCGGTGAGGAGTGTTTGCCGAAATTTAAGAAGCCCTGTATTTGTTCATGTTTCAATAGTAATCCATTCCATAATCATCCCATAATTCCATATTTCACCATTTATTGCTGGGTTTAGGTCCAGCAGAGCTCAAAGTGTATGTCTGGAATTTTCAACCAATGTGTCAGGAGATTACAATTTCGTACCTCGGAGAAGAGCTGCTCCTCCCAACCCTGCAGCGCCAATGGTTGTTATGGCGCTCCAAATGTCTCCCTGGCTGAAGGGATGGGGCATGGATTTACAACGATTTTCAGTCCTGGATTTGTGGTATTGCATGGTATTGCTATGTCTTGGCAAATCTTACACCACATCCGGTGAGTACACTGAGGTTTCATTTGCAGATGCCCTCGGTGTGAAAGCCCAGAGGACAGCAGAACCTCGAACCTTAGTGGAGTGAGCGGTATCTTTCCCCCCAACTGTTGGTGGAGCCCACATCTCTTGGGTGGGTTGGAAGCACAAGTCATGCAACTGCAACACTTTAAAACGAATCTATGGCACTTTCAAACAGAGAGCATGTACGCAACATGTACGCAAAATGTGCATTTGTAGAAGGATGGCACACGCCGACGCGCATTTGGCATTCTTTACTCTGCCCTCTCTCTTATCGATATTGCAAAAGGATGCTTCCGTACAGGACCCCCTCCGAGATCGTGCTTGTAACTCTTGCGCGCCGATACCAAGACGTTGGCAGGCCTGGTGACCCTGGGCGGACCTTTTACCACAGATACCAAAGCGGACTTTGGAGGTATAAAGTCAGATAGAACTTCCAGGATTTTGCAGGATCTTGCAGGCATATGAGCTACCGACAAGCTTCTTGGTGATGTACACGTAAGGAATTCACCTCCATTAGTCCAGATTGAAACACAGCATCATGAAACATTATGGTCGTTCTCAGGAAGCCCAGTATATCCCACCATTAGAACCATATCCACTGGCCAAAGGTGATTTGGGTATGGATCCGTAAGAGATGACAAGTAAAATTAATCAACATTATAGCTATAATGATTATATATAACACATATTAACATTATATACACACATATAATATATACAATTATATACAATTATATGCACTGTAAATAGCTGATATCACATCAGATTCCATTTCTCGGACCTTTGAGGTGGTGCATCAGCCAGCAGTGTGGCGTCGCAAAGAGCCAGCCACAAAAGGTCGCGCTGTGGCACTGTTGAAGGAGGGCACTGAATTTGATGCCACGGGAGAGTGACTCGGAGGAAACGGTGTACCTCCAGTTACTGGAGGTCTCGCAAATTGCATCTCCTTGTTTTCCTCCACTTTGGTGCACGTGGATGTGGTCAAGGGGTTTCAATCTTTGGCAAAGCGCTTGGTGCTGGGATGGATCTGACCCAGGTTGCGCACTACCAAGGAGGGGCTGTGGGTGTTTGGAGAAGATTCCGATTCGATGCCTGGACTGTGAGTTCTGGACATGTCACGACAAGTCTGCAAATTAAAGACTGTTTGTCATTGTGTTCCCAAAGTGAATCCGGCACCAGCTGAGGAAGAAAAGTGGTTGGGTACTGGTGGATGGTTCTGCTTTGGGTCTTGGACCTTTGATTGAACCCATTGATCCAGACTTCTCGAACATTTGGCCTGGCAAGTGTGGAGTCCCAGGGAGTCTGAGGGAGTCCCAGGGCATGTCAGAAAGATGGCATGTCATGGCTTTCTCGAGGCTGAAAAGTCGTTTCCAGAAGAAGGCATTGCACCGTCCAGGTGGGCCGAAGTCTCCGAAGGAATGTGGAGATTAGACGATCTTTTTTTTAAAAGATACAAGTCGATGTACTGTAGATGCACTGCTGAAGCAACATCAAGAGAGCCACAGTCAGGCGATATGCGCGAGTTTGATTGGTACGACTTGGACAAAGTGACCAGGGTCACGCGGTGGCGCAAGGACTGTCGGGGAAGTTAAACTCACTCATAAGCGTGACAGTTGGAGGAGAATGTGTTGGAGCTTCTGAAATAATTGGCCGATGAAATGGACACAGTTTGCCCATTTCCTCCCAGCCCACCTAGCTAGGAGGAAGGCTCGGAGCAGACGAACGCTGCAGGTGACCCGGATTTTGACCCATTTGCACATGTACTGATCGACGATGATCAACGGAAATTTAACAGGTCGTTTTTGCAAAACTTCTCGATTCTTCAGAGTTAACAATCAATTCTCTGTGAAGGCAAACTTCCAACGTGTTCTGGCATGCTGGCATGCACTTTCATCTTCTTTCAACGCTGGAACTGCAGGTGAATCAGTCCCCGTGGTGCGCTTTTGCGATGGCCATTGGACTTGCAAAAGTTGCGGAGAAGAGGGGGAAGCTCTTGAGAAAGAGGTCCATGCCTGAGTGACCTTAGTGCGAAGAGGGAGCTGCATCATTCTTCTCCGATGTTGCTCGGACGATTGCTATTGCGGGCTTTGCTTGACTGTTGAGGAGAAAGTGTTGGTAGAGGTGGCGCAGCGCGTATTTGCCACCTTGGCGAATAGTGATGGCTGTCATTGTGGATAATAATGATGAATCCGGGGGCCTTCCAGTGATGAGGACATGAGAGGAAATTGCTGACTTTCCTTGTGTTTTTTGTAGTTTTTCCGGATTAGGGTCGTCAGAGGTTTGAAATTTCACGAGCTGTAACATTCATTTCCAAGTGCGGAAGTGTATGATGCAGCAATGTATGAGCACTATTCAACAGAAACAACGCAGAGGAAGGTTAACAAGATTTAGCAAGATCGATTCTGGCATGGCAGGGCACGTCAGCTTCAGCCTCAATTTTTCAAACATTACATTCCTTTTCATTCCTTCGTTCATCTTCGTTCTATTTCGGTAGTGAAAATCATCAACTCCTTAACATGAATGGATCCATGGATTCATGTTGTTTCATACGAATATGAACGTTACGAACGACCAAAGGTCTGGGTCGGTCCCATTGGTTCCAGTGGAAATCCGTGAAAATCGGTGAATTCCCTGAGGCCATGACCTTACCTGATCAGCGTCGAGCTTCAACTGCTGGCGTGAAAGGTGTTTTTTTTGGCATGGTGGGTCTACCACTTGTTTTGGTAAATCGAGATGGCTAATTGATGATAATTGTGATTAATTAATGATTATATAATTGTCATTAATGGTTGCTAATGGTTGATCGGAGGAAGTTTAGAAGTCAAACTTCCGACAATATGGACAGATGGAAAAGCAGAGGTGGGAAGAGTCAGAGAGGAGAAGAGAAGAAGAGAGAAGATCGGAGGAGAGAAAGAGTGAGAAGAAAGAAGATGCAGGCACACCAGGTTCGGAGCACTTTTTGAAGTTGAGATGTCGGAAAAGTGGACGCCGTTGTGGCGCGAAGCATATTTCCAAGTCAAAATGTACCAAGCACACCAGGTTCGGAGCACTTTTTGACATTGAGATGTCGAAAAAGTGCACGCCATTGTGGCGCGAAGCACGTTACAAAGTCAAAATGTTAAAAGCACCACATGCTGGGACCACTTTTGGAGGTTCAGATGTAGTTTTGCCTGGCACGCGCAAGGGATTCTGCACCTTGCCAAAAGTGAGCAAAACGTGAAGGTTTGTAGCAGTTTCAACTACAACCACCACTACACTACACTCCACTACACTACACTAGATTACACTACACTACACACTACAGCTACAACTACAACTACAACGGCATTACACTACACTACACTACACTACACTACACTGCACTGCACTGCACTACACTACACTCATTAAAAAACACTACCCTAACTACATTACACATCACTACACTACACCTCTGCCCTACCCTACACTACACTACACTACAACTACAGCTACAGCTACAACAAGAAAAATAGCAAGAACAAGAATTAAAGGACCGGATAACCCCACAAGTCAACTTCTGCCAATAATGAGCTTCAATGGTTTTAGCGGGGACAGGAAAGACAAAGGAGGTGGTGAAAGATCGAGAAGGTAAAACGGTATGTATGTATGTATGTATGTATGTAATGTATGTATGTATGGTATGGTATGGTATGGTATGGTATGGTATGGTATGGTATGGTATGTAATGTAATGTAATGTAATGTAATGTAATGTATGTATGTATGGATGTATGTATGTATGTCTGTCTGCCTGTATGTATGTATGTATGTAATGTAATGTAATGTAATGTAATGTAATGTAATGTAATGTAATGTATGTATGTATGTATGTATGAGGGTACGTATGTATGAGGGTACGTATGTATGTATGTACGTACGTACGTACGTACGTACGTACGTATGTATGTATGTATGTATGTATGTAGTTGTATGTGTGTGACAAAGTTGCGTGTGAAAGATGCTGCGTGTGAAAGATGATGTGTGTGCGCGACAGTGCAGACCATTTTTTTTGCCAGCGCGGCAATGTCAGCTGCTCTGCATGCGGCAGCACTGCGGACCTGGAATGGGCTGAATGAGGTGTTCCATGATCTTCTGTGCTCCATGCGGTGCAACGGGATGTGCTACGTGACGGCCGCGCCTGTCCTACAGCCACGAATCCGACGATGATGACATAGAGGAAAGGTACCTGGCCGCAAAAGTGTAGAACACGAATGTAGCTGGTTGTCAATGCAACTATGGAAGACAAGTAAAG
>Ga0126342_10014899_pt1 | contig 13677 bp, 14 predicted proteins | sample Cyp1metagenome_FD_92528 | JGI IMG/M metagenome (GOLD analysis project Ga0126342, IMG submission 92528) | Coral microbial communities from Lord Howe Island, Old Settlement Bay, Australia - Cyphastrea 1 metagenome | ecosystem: Host-associated > Invertebrates > Cnidaria > Coral ...
GCGAAGAGTTGGCAAGGCGGAAGTGGAGGTGGAAGTTGATGCAGACATGGTCGAGGAGAAACTAGAGGAGGAGGAGGAGGACGAGGAGGAGGAGGAGGAGGACAGCTAGCCGAGGAGGAGGAGAACAAATCTGATAAAATCTAACAACCCTCACCTGGCAGGTGGGGAATAACCAGGTGGTATTAAAAAAACAATATGAGTGAAAAGGAATGAACATGTTGGATGTTTGGTTTTGTCCTGCATTCAATTCTCTTTGACTTTGCATGTTTCATCGACTTGCGGATACAAGAACAATGATGAAGATGCAATGTAAATCCCTGGTTCAATACTTGAAACCTACCTTCTGGTAAACTAACATAGTTATGGAAAATCACAATGTTTACTATTTAGATTCATGTAGATCAACTATAAATGACCATTTTCAATAGCAACCTGTTAAATCAACAGAAAGCAACCATCACCATCAAAAAACACTATGTTGTTCAACAAATCAGCTAATTTTTTGTGCCTTTTTCCTTGGTAAATCAGCTACCTTAATGGTGGGAAAGATCCATCTCAAATCCACATCTCCTGCCAGTCCAATGATACCATGATCCCATATGGCGGCATACCTCGATAGAGACGCCCATGGGGTCATGGGATATTCACCATGGATTTACAGCTCGTGATTCTCCTTAAGAACCAACTGGTTCTTCCCAACTGGTCGGTGCTTTGGAACATGAATGGATTATTTTCCATCATGTGATTGGGATCATCCGAAACCCATTGACGAACGAACAATCATTTTTCAAGATGGTTATTGCACCACCAACCAGCCATTCATGATTGACCTATCATGTGATCATTAACACATGATGCCAGACTTGTATTACCAGATCAACATGTGATGTTAAGCAACCAACTGTTCATCCAAATATCTGTTCATCCAAATGATAGCTGGAAATATCTGTTCGTCTGTTCATCCAACCAACTGTTCTCAGATTTGGATGCACAGATATTTACAGCTGGATTATCCCATGACATTTCCATTCATCCATGGAGGTCACTAACTAACCTAACATGGCTGAGAAAAAACATCTAAACATCATTACACATCCATTGAAATCCATGAAAATCCATTAAACAGAGGTTAGATCTATGTTTATCTGGCGTATCCCATCCATCTCTTTTATTTCTATCCATTCACTGGCGATTTTTCACATCCATAAACGACAAATCCAGAAAAAATCCAGATATCAGGCTAAACCCAGTTCCCCAGTCCCTATATGGCCACCCCTTTTTATGTATCAAGCGCGCGCTTTTCTAATGTCTCGATGTCTCTAGGTATGCTGTTGAGTTCCTTCAGCGCCGCCATGATGGCGGAGCACCTGGGCTTGGGCTCCGCCTTCACCTCGAACGGCCTCTTGCGACTCAGCGATTTCGCCAGCCAACGAGAGACGGAGACCGCAGGATCCATGGGGTTTAGCCATGGAGAATCGCTGGTTTCATAGAAAATCCTAGCATTTGAAGTGGATGATAACTCTACCCCTATGACTTCGGAAATCTATATAAGATTATAAACACATCTAATGTGGATGAACAGGGGTAGCCCTATGACTTTGGAAACCATAGGAAACCTCCATATAAATAAATAAATATATATATATATAATGTGGGTAAAACAATGCCATTTTGACCACCCATGACTGGGAATGGTAACCATACCACCTATTTATAGTCATGACTGGGGGTGCTTTGGTATTGTTTTACCCATATGAAAGTATTAAACCATATTACACCCTGGGGCATGTTTTTTGAACATCACCACCACAATTTTTGGGGGTTCAACCTATGAATGATGAACATGGAGTATCAATCTACCCACTATCACTAAACTCGTAATTTTGGATATTTTGGGGATCTCAAAACGTTTGTCTTGTGGGGTTGACACATTTTCCCATTTTCAGGCATGATTTGTGCTCTTGCAAATTGAGATCTATGGTTGGTAAGTGGGTAACATTTTTGCTTGGAGTGGTTTGTTTTTTTATCTTTAAACTGGTTTTCCAATCATTTACGAATCCAACTGGAACGGTGTCACCGAGGAAACAACCAGCCTGAACAGTTCTTTTTTGAGATGTTCATGATGATTTTGTCCATTTTTTTCAGCTGGAACTTTACTTCCAATCGATATACAGTATGTATATATATATATATATATATGTATAATTATATATATACACATGCATATGCACGATTTGTTCAGTATTTTGTGGTAACTTTACCAAACAACCCTGGACCAATGACAAAATCTGAGGTTGGTGGGTGCTGCTGGCATAATGTTCTACGTGACACGTCGCTGATGAGTCCAATTCGACCGTGGGATCTCCTGGACTTCCATCCGTTTGCCGTTTCCCGTTTTAGCCTCTGGTAATTTGTTACATAGCTATGGAAAATGGATGAAAATGGACCATAGAAACAGATGATTTTCCCAGCTAGAAAGCTCCATTTATGTTGGGGATTTTCCATAGCTATGTAACAAATTACCAGAGGGTATATTGCCTCAAGCTTGACAGTTTTCATTCGTGAACATGTGGAGCATAGTGAGTGGAGCCACCCCAGAGTGGGTTGCAGACTGGCAAAGGCCTGGGATGCTATCAGCAGGATTATTCGGGAGTTCTGTTGATCCATGTATCAAACATTATCAAACAAAGGTATCAAAATCTCATGTAACTAATTAATACATAAATAGTTGGTTGGTGGTTTGGGACATGAATTTTATTTTTCCATATCATTCTTGGGAATGTCATCATCCCAACTGACTTTCATATTTTTCGTGATGGTTAAAACCACCAACCAGATATACATACACAGAATGACCACGTCGAAGAAGGATTAAATCCATGAGTAAAATCGTGGCGCCAAGATCCCAGATATTCCAATTTAGAAACAGGTCCAAACTTGCGACGCCCTGCCCAACCAGGGAAGCAGTCACTGGATGTCACCAAGACAGCTCCACTTCTCCATAAATTGACTTATCTCAAGACTTGCAACTCCCAAAGATGTTTTTCTTTACCAACATTTATAAGTCTTTTTTTTCCCAAAAGCATCTCCGATGCTTGGGTTCTCGTTTAGGTTGCTTCGCCGCGGGAGCGAGACGGAAGCGTGCATGCACATCGTGGACTGAAAGGAAACGGTTGGAAATAGTTTGGTGAAAGCGAGGGTGCGGCATGGATGGACAGGAAACTGTAGGAAATAAATAGCTTGGGGAGAGCTCCGCTGGGAAGGGCAGGAAACCGTTGAAATAGCTTGGGGAGAGCTCCGTTGGGAGGGAGCGACGATAAAAATGCAGAGCTGTGCAAGGGGTTTTCCAGGACAAATTCCATCATTGCGATTGTCCCGAAAAAATGGCTTCCAAACGCAGGGCGATGGGACATGCATGGGAATAAATTTGCTGCTGGAGGGTTGTTGTCATTTCCTAATCTACCCTATATTGTAGCAGGTTGTATCCCCAATCCCCATTCATTTTTACAGATTGGCAAACAAAAATGCCAAAATTGAATTGGGGATATTAAGGAACTGCATTTGATTCAGGGCTGTTTGAATTTGATTTGGGGTCAGAATTCTGATACTGTAAGATATTTTATTATATATCCAAGTTTTCCTTCGTACTAAATGCCAGCGAGATACATTTGTATCCTGATCCGTTCTGGTTACCCGGAGTCCCGTTTGTTTTCAAAATCGCCCGTTGCAATTAATAACGGCCCAGTAGATTCCAGTAGTATATCCATCCAGACTATCCCCGAACGTTTTCAAATTCATATTTATCAGTACTTCCCCATGTCAAACTTTATTTCCTTGCCGCCCGTTTAATCAGTTTTTATTATATGGGTCCCCCCGTTAAGGATTCCACCCCCTCGTTTTGGATTTTGTTCCCTCCTTACGTTTTAAACCCCCAACACTTGTAAATGCATTCCCCGATTGAAGTTTCCAAATATTGATTTTTGAATGCTTTCCTCATATATTTTCTTTGAAAGAATCCCAGTGTCATGCGGCGATTGATATATATATATATATAGATGCACCATAGATATGTGTTTGTTCCAGGTCCATTATTTTGAGTAGATGTTATGTCACCAAAGGTTCCTATTTCAAGTTGTTAAACGATGCGTTTGAATAGCGTGAACGTTTTGTTTTAATTTAGCGGAATATTGATGAGCCCAAGCTTTGGAAGCAATCATATAAGTACAACGTGTTCATCTAGGCGCCACGACTGCGCAAAACACAGTACGCCGCTGAATGATCATAAGTTTTCACCAAGTTGTTGTAACAAATTTGTAGTTTGAGATCCTGTTCACGCATGATAAATGTGGCTCAAAAGTGTTGCGGTAAACATCCAATATTGATGATCAGCTGGTTGGGGGTTTGGAACATTTTTCTCCTTTTTTATATATTGGGAATAATAATCCCAACTGACTTTCATATTTTTCAGAGGGGTAGGTCAACCACCAACCAGTCAGCCTAAATCCTGGGGTTGAGGTGGGGTTCAGCCTGGAGGGTACAAAACGCGCGGCTGACTTAGGAGGAAATGTACCTCAGACCCCAGATTTGGGACGATTTTTGTCCAGCCTATCTCAGGGGGTACATGTCGCGAGTGGGGCTTAGGACCAAAACTCAAAATCCATGGTTTTCGTTCAATTAATTCGGGGTCGTTCAGCCGGATTTAGGACGATTTTTTTTTTCAGCCTGTCTCAAGACCCATTATCAACCGCAGGACGCACTTTGTTCTTATTTTTGCTGACGGCTTGCAGCCCCACAATACAGGCGGCACATGCCCACCCACAAAAAATGCAATCTGATAACATCAGTTTTGATATGTTTTAATTTAGGGGTTACCCCGTTTGAAGGTTAGAAAATTACGTATTCAGTACTCATACTTCTGCGCGTTCAGCACAATGCAAAATGTTTAGGAAAGATCATCTATTCAACCCGTGGAAGATCCTCAGATTTGATCAACGCCACCTACCCCTTTTCTTGTGTCGTAAATGGATCCTGATGGTTGCCATTGGATGGATTCCCTGCTGGTTGGATCCAAATAGATAAGCGGTTAACATTTCGTTAGTCATTCATGTTGCGCCTCTGAATCTGATGTTGTATTTGGCACTGGGTTTCATGGTGTTTCATGATTCCTTCCAATTCCTTTGGTTTGGTGTTGGAAAAAATGCCGCACACCATGAATTAAAACACAATGTACCTGTTTCAATGCACGTGCAAAACAAAAGAAAAATCAAATAAAACAAGACTTGTGACTTGTGTATACGTGTATCTTCGGAGTCGTGCGATGGTATGAGCGTAACGATGCTATCAAATACATATAAATATATATATATATATATTGTATATTTCCGATTCCCTTGGTCCTGGAGTTAGATGCCAAAAAGTAACTTATCTGCAACTTAGCTAAGAAAAATGAAGTAGTTAACATTCAAATATATTCAAATATAATAGCTCCTTGCCAGACAATCTGCATACATATGGATCCACCAAAAGAAATTGAATTCCAGAGACCCACTTTCAATCGCAAAACATTTAAAAATATAATTAGAAGAAATAGCGATTGAAAGAGTGTAGACGTAGCGGACGCAGCACGCTGTGATGAATTGTGGCCCCTGATACCATCAATGTTCACGATGTCTCAACCAAGATCTTGCGTCGATTTCGTGCAGAGCACAGCTGCCCACACCAGTGCGAAATGTAAGTGTACTGTGTGCCGTCTTGCTTTTGGGCTCTCTGGCCCACCTTGTTTTCTCACCATAAGCTATTGTTGTTCTTTGGGTTTATCACCGAATAACCATAGGCCATAGTTTTCACATGTTTTCACAACTCCACAAATCTGTTCCTTACCTGCTCCTCAGCTGCTGATTGCAACTTTCCCCCGTTTCACTTGCGGCCAACAGCAGCCAGCCGCCTCGTTTCGCGCGGAGTCGATCCTTGGGGCCGTAGAGGGCTTCCAGTAAACTGGGACCTGACTCTCCATGGTGAAAATCCTCGAAGGTTGATACCTTGTTGAATGTGTCATCCATGGGAAATCCATGGGAAATCCCGCATCAATCTTGAAATCCTCGTGAGCAGTTGGGCGTTTCTGCGAATTTTGGACCGAAATCAATTGATGGTTCAACAAGGAATACAAAGATGTCGGTCTTGGATTTTTTGTTGTCATCACCGTTTGACTCCCCGTGTGTGGCCATAAAAATTGTGTTTTATAGTGTTTTATTCATATACATTTTGATTGGATATTTGGAGGGTCTAGGTAGACAAAATCGAAGCGTATCACAGCTGGACATCAGGCAACTATGCATTGCTTCAGCCGTTGAATTCAAGCAAACCTTGGCAAATCCTAATGTTTTGTAAGGGAACATGTTGTCCTGGTTTCACTGCAGTCTAGGGGTATCAATCCATCCGGTACATTCCTGTGCCGGATCCTGTGCATTTGAGTGGGTTTGTAGATAAATCCAGGGCCCAGATGACCAAATGATGTATACGAGAAAATCGTCCCCTGTAAAGTCGGTACCAATAATTTGTGGCGTAATGTAAGGTTAAGGTATGCACTTGGATAGAAATCAAGACCGGGCCCTCTATAGCCTTTGCAGGCGTGCACATGATCAGCCAGGGTTTTCAAAGTACGATGGTAAACCATGGTAAACCCAGTACCATAAACCGTCCCCGATGAATTATCAGACATGGGCTGTAAAAACTCTGCCATTGGAGGTCTATACTGGGTTTATCACATTGTAATGAAGGGTCGTCGATACTAAGATTGTTCACATCACGCAAAAACCCATCATCATCCGGGGGATGTGGTCCACGGACTGACCGCAAAAGTGGTTGCCATGGTTTCCTTACGTTGTGCTCTACGCTGTGGACGGAAGGTGCCATGAACCATCCCCAGTTGGACTCCCCATTGATGTGGTTTGTAGTATCAACCACCCCCAGTCATGGTACCCTCTGGTAAATTAACAGTTTGCTAGTGAAAATTGTTATTTATAGTTGATTTACCCATTAATAGCACGGTGATTTTCCATAGTTATGTAAACGTTTACCAGAGGGTAGTTCTGGCATTGGGTCCCCAATCGACATTGACGGCGTGACGGCAGGATGTAAGCAGAGAGCCGTGGAATGCCGCGTTGGCGGCTTTGGCGCTGTTGTCGCCCAAGCACAAGAGGAAAGCCTCGTCTCATCAGAGGAAAGAAACTTTGGAACATCTTTGGAGGAACCAGGCCAGGCAGCAGCGGCAGCAGTTGATGGTTCTGACTTAAGGTTCTGATGGTACTTGGGATGACAAACCATGGGGATACTGAAGACAAATCATGGCTCAATGACAATGAATTACTGTAAAAAAGCCTCTCTTTGTACCTATTTTGCCCTCCTCTTCAAGTATACTGGTTGGTGGTTTGCAACATTTTTTATTTTTCCATATATTGGGAATAATCATCCCAACTGACTAATATTTTTCAGAGGGGTTGAAACCACCAACCAGTATACGTTTACCATGTTTGGGGGGTATCAACAGTATCTCAGGGGCCGAGGGACCAGGCTCCTAGCAGCCGCAAGCATCATTGGCGTCCATCTCGGCGTTCATGGATTTTCCATTTGAGCAGGTCATTCTGCGATGGTTGTTCAATGTTGTTCATGTTTTTTACAACAATTAATTACAACAATGGATATGGGTCAAAGTTACCACAAGAAAGAGCTGATTCATACTAAAAATAGACATTCCAGTCTGTGGTTTTGTCGGGTCTTAAATTTAGACTCCCGCTCACCTTCAGTGATGGTCCCTTTTCACTTTTATGCTTCGAAGAAATTTCAACCAAGAACCAGTCCGTGTGACACTCTGATATCGCTTGGTGCCGACAGGGTGCCATGTTTGTGATAGGGCCTTCTCCAGCCCAGCACAATGGTAGAAAACAATGGCAAGTGATGCCCCACCAAAAGCATCCAAATCGATCATAAAGACAATGAAGTATAGTATCATGCCCTAACCTTCCAGTTACCTATGGGAAAGGTTACCAGGAAGACTAGGGATGTAGTATCCATGTTCTGCTCCAAAAACCATTCGTAATTCCGACGGAAAGGATTTTGACGGGAGCTGAAGGGTGAATCTTTCATATTCTGGAAGATGGCGGACAGCCAGTAGGACAGCCCCAAATTCCAATGGTTAAGAGTGAATCAGTGGTCGTTTATTTTTTCTTTGAAAAACACGTGTCCATTCCAATGGTCAATAGTTCACGAGTTGCAAAGATGGCCATGATTTTTCATCATTGGATGGCGTATCCAATACGATTGGACGAAGCGTTCATTTTGTGCTCCAATCTACCACTGCCATCCAGTTCCCCAGTTTTCCAGTTTTCCCAGGCTTCCCTTCAGACACCGAAACACTTTGCGCAAGCCATTTCTGCCTTCGGCCGGCATCGGCGATGGCAAGAAGGACATCTCTTGTTGGATGAGATGACGAGGTACCGATGGCTCAACCACCGGGTAAATTATAGCGACCTCACTGTTCTCCCGAGCCCTGGAATCATGGTTAGTAAGAGGAATCATCCCAAAATTGCCTTATTTCAGGTTAGTGAAATATTATAATTTACCCAGACCCATGGATACATCATGCCATGGCAGCGAAATGGAGATCAGATTTCTCCCCTATGACCCTGTCAAAAGCCCATGGCATCCCATGGGGGGGTTGGAAGAGAATCAGTTTCTCGAATAAAGGGGGTCCTCATGATCCAATCACGTTCAATGAATCTGTGTTTGGCGGATGTAACATATTTTCTTGGGGATATTCAATAGCTCATGCGAAAAAAAACTGCGATTTTATCATGGGGATTTATCATACAACTCAACTACAAAACGCACTTTTTTGGGTCGGAAGTGCTGCCCCTTTCTATAGAAGTCATCCCAAGGTCCAGCTGGGTGACTTCCCGACATCCCCAGCCATGAGCGATCCGCGGAAATTCCGAAGGTCGTTGAAACAGGGCCCCCAATGACCCAAAAGAATCCGAAAGATCCGGTGAGGCGAACGTTGGGCCCCTGCAAATATTCCTACACTGCGCTTCTAAGTGCCTGGGGATCAAAGTGGCTGCGTCAGATTGTTTCGGCCCAAAGCTCATGCTGATTGACATGAACAATGCACTCGATGATCATGGGGACTCCGCAATTGTGTGTGCTTGTGCTTTTGTCTTCATCATGGGTAGCTGTTTTTCATTTTAGAGTCCATATGGATATATTATGATGTATTGTTCACATTCATGGTGTTTGCATATGTGAAACAGTAGCATTACGATCATGTGTATTATTGTTATTGTTGGTGTTATTATTATCATTGTTGTTATGCTTGTTATTGCTATTTAGCGTTATTACAACTATATATATATGATTACATATATATTTAACTATAAACAATATACAAGTATAGTCAATCACATATACACATGCAAGTACATGTATATGTATATATATATATATACATAGTAATGGCCATGTGTAATCAATTCCCAGTAGCCAATCATCATGTTCCCCGTCAGCAATGACATTTACCTTGAGGTGCTTGTGCTGCTGCTTCAGCATGGCAGAAGGCCATGCAGCTGTTGTCAAACCAAGATGCAGGCGAGATCATCAAACAAAACATGGAGATATGGATGTATACCCTCTGGTTATTTAACGTAGCGAACTGGACACTCACCGGTTTTAACAGGGTACATCATGGTACATCATCATTTTGTATCATCTACAAATGGGCCATCTATACCATAGCTATCATAGCTGTAATTAAAACAAAATATATAGATGGTAGGCACTAAGAACATGGTTTCACAAGCAAATCTGCAGAGATTGTAGAGTATGTTGCAGTAAGATTTTGGGATTTAATGAGTAAACAGATGGATTTAGCCAGTTGATCATTTGTATGGTGAATACAATGTCTACGAACCAAAACATGACCCGCAACACCCTATCAGGTCCTATCATCAATAGTCAATGTAGGCTTCGGGTGAACCAAAGATTTACAGCGCCAAAAGCTGGGTATCCAGGTCCCTTTCCAGTCGAACGATGATCCCAATCCCCGAAGGGAAAAGGGACATTCTTGGTTTCAGTTCCCAGAGGTTGGAACATCTGTAACTATCTCAGATTTGATGAACAATTCATATCTCAAATCATATCGAATCCTTATTTTGCAGCTTCAAATTGACCAATGTTTGAATTTTCGCTGCGGTTCGATCCGGACGCCCCAAATCTCGACGCCCAGGGTTCGAACTCGACCTGATCGCCCTCAGTAGCGCCCTGAGTGCTTGCGAAAAAGCCAGCCTCTGGGAGCAGGCGCATGGCGAAGACATGGCGACGGAAAAATCCCCACGGTGGGAGCCCATTATTCATGCTTTATGGATAGAGGAAACCATCACTTGGGATATATCATGGAAGAATTATATATATAATATTAATTAAGAATATATTCTTTAACTGATCTAAAGCCACAAAGCAGCTGGACATAGACATAAACAATAATCACATCATTTGGGTATGGACCAAGGGTATATTAGGATTATAGGTCCTAAAACAGATTGTTTCATACTTGGAAGTTCACCCCACTTAATAAGTGGTTAATAAGCATAGTTCACAGCCATTTCTAGATGGGATAAGCCACAATTTTTTGGAGACTATGGCCATGGCCATGACTTAGACTTACTAATGGTGGGTCAATTAGTCCCAGCGTTTTGATCATGGATGAGCTTAGCTCGGTGTATGAAACGTGGCTGGGAAATCCCGGAAATCCCCAGCCATGGCGGTTTCGTTTGCTGGGACATTCATCGGGGGTAAGACAATGCCATAAACCACCAATTTGGGCATGGTTTATACATGTTTACACCACCTATTTTATGGTGATAAAAGGAGGATGACCGATGACATGGCCTGCAGGCACTCTTGTTGTGTGCAGAAGCGGAACGTCGAAAGATTCACCTCGATCTGGTGGCCCTCAATACAGCCCCTTGGTGCCACTGGGGATGTCGACAGGAGTAACAATTGAAAGTGGCATTGTGACAATAAGAACAGAGAGGATCCAGAGTTTGGTATCAGCTGATATCATAACTTCCTTGTACATCCTCAATCTGTATTTGCATGTATTTGCTAGCTCTGATTCGATTTGTTTTTGTTTGTGCAAAGATGCAACATGGAAACACCATCAATCCCGCATGCAACAAACATATTCAGGCGTCAAAATGAAGATGCGTAGGTCGGTAGTCGAGTCAAAATGGAGGCTTTTCACTAGAATTTATTTGGCTTGAGACAACGATAGGAATTTCACGTCAGCTATTTTTTCCAAGTCATAACTCATCACCACATCTAGCCATCCAAAAAAAAAAACTCCGAATCGTTGCGTCCAGAGGTGATCAGCAGCTGTGGCAAAGGCTTCGCTTGGCAAAGCGCCTTGGGTTTTCTGGAGCTCTGCTACAGGCGACTCTGGGGCGGGCTCGTTCACCCTGACCATCGGTCTACCCATTTGTGGTGGGATTTGATTGGAAATTAACTATCAATGGGGAAAATCATGATTTTCATGGGATTTAATGGAATTTATTAGGATATATGATGATTTACCCTCTGGTAAACAAACATAGCTATTGAAAATGGCCATAGAAATAGTTGATTTACCCATTAAAAGCATGGTGATTTTCCAGTTAGTTATGTGAACGTTTACCAGATGGTAGTAGTTTTACCCGTTTTTGGTGTTTTTTGTTTGACCTTGGTGGTTGATCCCCCTGATTTTGGTTGAGAAACAAACACCATCCTGGAGTTGGGTACTACGTTTTTTTTTGGGGGATATCAACTTGTGGGGTACCTAAAATGAATAGTGGGAATCACCATCCAATGGCTGGTTTTTTTTTCAGATAGCCAGCCATTTGGATTGTTGATATTGTGGGCTTCCCAAAATCGGGGTACCCTAAAAAATCATCCGCTTTTTAAGGATCTTCCATGATATTTTTAGGGATACCCCCATTTATGGAAAGCCCAAAAAATAGATTCATCATCGACCAAGGTCGGCATCGTTCCCGGTGGATTAGGTCATCAAAAGAGTCCAGGGGTGAGGTCAAATGTGGGGTTGAATTCACATTTATACGTCCAAGCTACGGTTCCAAAGCTCAAATCTCCTAAAATGATCTGAAATGGATAGGTGAACATGGCAACTGGATTAATGATCAAGACGACACTTTTTTTAACTTGGTGGGATCTGTGAGGAAACCGTTCGCCAATTGAGTGACAACTTATCCATTCAGAGTACTGCATGGTTTTCATGTTCGCCAGGTACCAAAATGTTGACCGATGCGCAGATTTTTGAGGACTTTGAACGTGCCGAATAAATGCAAGTACTTTGTGAATAAAGTTGGAAGCAGGTTGAAAGAACATTCTGGAGCATTCTAGTTGGTAAACTCATACCTCTTCATTTGTAGCCATGCTGTCAGAGCCCTTGGTTGAATATGTGGAGGAGGTCCTTAACAGTTATAACTGGGATTTCAATGATGTATAGCCTCAGCATGCCTTAGCTACAGGAGTTATAATCCCATTTATAACTGTTAAGGGCCATAGTTGTATCGAACCATAAACAAAAAAATGCTAAAAGTATTGCAAGTATGGGAAATTGCATTTTGATGGGTAGAAACGGAGGGTCAAACGGTACCTAGCCCTTCTCGTGCACGTTCAGGCAGCAGCGGCCAGACGTCGTGAGTTTCAGTGCCGCAGTGTCTGCTTGCGAGCGAGGCCAACAATGGCAGATTCCCGGCTTGACCAAGGGGTGACTAGCAACCGAGGATGGAATCCATACGTGCAAACTTGTTCATTGGCACATCCCCAACCTGGGATTGGCAGTTTTAATCCTTTAGTGTCTTGTTATGAACGGAAGATACCTATAACCAGCCAAGGATTGATTCATTTTGTGGATGATCAAAGATTGACGATGGTATTTGTTGATGTAAGAAGCAACGACGTGTAGGGATATTGGATTTAATGGGAATACATTCGTATTTAAGGGGGATATAGTGGGAAATTATGGTGATGGATGTTATTTGGAAAAAGCGAACAAAAGATATGTTTTTTGACCGATAGATAGAAACGCCATTGGCATTTATTGGAAATGTATGTAAGAACCAACATTATTTAGGGATATGTATTGGGATGTGATGCGATAGTAGCAACTGGGATATAACAATAATTGGGTTTGATTGAAAATGAGGTTTACGATCAAAAAGATGCGATTTAATAGAGACAATGATTATTAGTCCATGGATGGAATGGAGGTACCCTATTTCTAGGCATCCCCATTGGAATTGGAAAGAAAGCCAACAAAAGGAATGAAATAGCTAAATTGCAATGGTTTGGCGTTCTTCCATCCATTAAAATTAACGGGTAAACACTGAAGGAATGAAACCTGTTTGTTCATTTTTTTCAAGCAGTGCCTTCAGTTGTGGAGGAGTCAATTCCTATGTTTCCATGGTTTTTCCAAATTGCCATAAACTATTGTATACCTTCGATCTACCACCCGCCCAGTAACAGCAGATAAATGATTTTCCTTTAACCTACCCTTTCAAAACGAGCACAAGGAAATTGCTCCAAAAATCTCGGCTAGGAGGTGCCCAAAAAAAACGTCAACCTGCCCTCCAA
>Ga0126342_10014900_pt1 | contig 13676 bp, 14 predicted proteins | sample Cyp1metagenome_FD_92528 | JGI IMG/M metagenome (GOLD analysis project Ga0126342, IMG submission 92528) | Coral microbial communities from Lord Howe Island, Old Settlement Bay, Australia - Cyphastrea 1 metagenome | ecosystem: Host-associated > Invertebrates > Cnidaria > Coral ...
AGACACACAGACACACAGACACACAGACACACAGACACACAGACACACAGACACACAGACACACAGACACACAGACACACAGACACACAGACAGACAGACAGACAGACAGACAGACAGACAGAGAGAGAGAGAGAGAGAGACAGAGAGACAGACATACATACATATGTATTTGGATGTATACATACAGTACAAAGCATCTCATGAATTAGCCTGATCGAAAGCTTACATGCTTCTGAGGGGCTTAGAAGCAGCACTTCCGCTCACGTGACCAAAACTTGGATGGGAATGGGTTCCTATAATTAACGCTATATTTTTTTTGGGAACATTATTTTTGTGGGAAGTTTTATTTAGCTTTCATTCACCTTCAACACATCTGAGTACTATTCGATATTTTTTCCATAGAAACTGAGACTTTGATTTCATCCCAGGTTTTGGGTCAAATGGACTTCGGTCCTTCTGCCTTCTTCAGCGCTTGTCAGGTAAACCACATCATTGGAGAGGCCCAAGTTTTGCCCTTCCAAGCCTGCCACAAGAAATCTTGCTCCATTGGTGCCCATTGGTCCATTGGTCCGATGAGGGTCACGGTTCCAACCACGGCAAACGTGCCTTAAAGAGTTTTGGACCATTTTTTTCCAAATTTTCATGACACACACACATATTCAACTTCTTTCTGGTGCTAAACCTAGGGAATAGATGGGTTGCTGGGGGTTGCTGGGATGATTATGATGATTGTTATGGATCATTGCATCGTTCCATTCCCCCATTCCCTACGTTCAGCAGTAAGACTAGCCACCAACTTTTCCGCAGGTGGCGAAGATTGAAGGCTTTGCAGCAGCGGAGGTGAGGGGTGACAGATTTTGACCGTCTGTATTACGTATTTTGCTAGATAAATTACAATCTACAAAGTAATAATTACTCTTAATGTTGGATACCGATTAGTGTCCTGGGCCTCTATTGTGAGTTTTTTTTCAAAAATTATTGAATATCCTGTAAATGGGGGGGGTGGGCCTTTATTGTGTGATATTTTTTCTCAGATCCATTTTTTTCAGGAGGAGCTTTATCCACCTCTATGGGTAAAGCTGGTCCATTTCCGTTAGAAAGGCATATAAGCATATCCATGTTAAAGCCTTGAACATGCAAGGTTCCCCAAATAATTAGATGCCTTATAAATCCCTTATTTAAAAAAAGCACCCGAACAATTTTTCAAGGGGGTACCCCATGAGTGACCCAGATCCTCAATAATGTAATTGTTTGGATGGTACCCTATTGTGCAAAAAAACTTTTGGGGCGATTTTTTTTAGATTTAACAGGACAATCAAGTGAAAGTAGATTCAAATGAATTAAAAGTAAATTGATTTCAATTGACATCAAAATCCTTTCTTGTCAATGGATTTCTTTGAGGTTTAAAAGGAAAAGCAATTAAATTGTTTTCAATTGAAAGCCTTTCTTATCAATATTTTTGTTTGAGGCTTAAAAGGAAAATCAATTGAAAGTAGATTGATGTCAATTGAAATCCTTACTTAAGTTGATCATCCTGAATTCCCCAGACCTGGTCCCAAGAAAATGCCGAGTTATTGAGTAGACCAATATTGTTGAGGAGGGGCCCTACACTAATCAGTATCCAGCATTAGTATCTATTATTAGTATCTATTATTAGTATCTAAAATTACTATACTGCAAGTACTGTTATTACTGTTATTACATGTTACGCATCATTATCAATTTAGTTTTATTTTTTCCAAATATTATCCCTAACAGCGTAATCTAATGGGGTCTTCAGCCCAGAATAGCTCCGGTGTGCACTGGTGCAGGCGCCGGGTCGGGTTCAACGAGGTTCCGGAGAAGGTTCCGAAGGTTCCGGAGAAGGTCTGGGAGGCTTTGGTGCAACAGGGTTCCGGAGAAGGTTCCAAAGGTTCCGGAGAAGGTCTGGGAGGCTTTGGCTTTGGTGCAAAGCCAGGTCAGGTTCAACAGGGTTCCGGAGGAGGTTCCGGAGGAGGTTCCGGAGGAGGTTCCGGAGAAGGTGTGGGAGGCTTTGGTGCAGAGCCAGGTTAGGTTCAGCAGGGTTCCGGAGAAGGTTCCGGAGAAGGTTCCGGAGAAGGTTCCGGAGAAGGTTCCGGAGAACGTGTGGAGGCTTTGGAGAGCCAGGTTTGGTTCAACAGGAGAGAAGGTTCCGGAGAAGGTTCCCGAGAAGGTTCCGGGAGGCTTTGGTGCAAAGCCAGGTCAGGTTCAACAGGATTTGTGATTTGTGGTCATTTAACTCACGGAAACTTGTAAAAATAAAACGTTGCGGCTGTGGGGATACCACCGAAGCTTATCACGTAATATTACAAGTATATATTGGTGCTATTATTGCCGTTCAGTGGTCTTACTATTACGGATTATTACTGGTATGGTGATTGTTATGCCGTACCAAGATTAGCATGTATTACAATTATAAGTATTATTGTTGCTCATCACCATTGTTACGTTTGTAATTATTCAGACTATTACGCGTTGTCAGTGTTACTGTTGATGTTACTATAATTACGCATTTCTATTATTGTTATTGTTGTTATATGCATATACTATTAGTGTTATTGTTCTGACTAGTAATTACATATTGTTATTCACTGTCGTTGGCACTGGGTATTATTAGTAGTGTGTAATTGTCATGAGAATGTAACATTATATCTATTATATTTATTCATTATTGATATTGCTATCATTATTTTGTACTATCACTACATTGTTATTGTTGTTATTGCTACACCAACATGAACTGAGTTGTAATGGGGGGAAGGGATCAGACTACCAACAGGATTTGGTATGGCCAACTCCTGCTGCTGGACCGTCTTCGATATCCAATGGGAAGGGATTTATTTAGGGATTTTTATTTTCGGGTGAGTTTTTTTTTCGTCCTTTTTGCTACACCTTCCATTGCTTTCTGCTTTTGGGTGCCGTTGAGGGATTTTTTTCGCTTTAATTTTTCTGCTGCAATTCTTTTTCTTTGCTTCTCTGCTTGTTTGCTTTTTTGTTTTTTTGCTTCTCTGCTTTTTTGCTTTTCTGCTTTTTTGTTTCTTTGTTTTTTTCTTTTTTGGTTCTTCTGCTTCTTCTGCTTCTTCTGCTTTTCTGCTTCTTTGCCTCTTTGCTTCTTTGCTTCTCTGCTTTTCTGCTTCTTTGCTTCTCTGCTTCTCTACTTCTCTGCTTTTCCGCTTCTTTGCTTCTCTGCTTCTCCGTTTTTTCTTCGCTTTTCTGCTTTTTGCTGATTCTTTGCTTCTCGGCTTGTCTGCTTTCGTTTCTTTGGTGTTTGTTTTATTTCTCCACTAAGGATTGCCATTATGAGATGGATGATCATAAACTATATACATTTATATACCATGTTTTGACCCTAGCACATATGGTCCTGGTTCTTTAACCCTTGTATATACATCTTTAACGTTGTTGGCCTCTTTGTTTCTTTCCCGTTCTTCGCCTGCGCTTGGATGCTTCTCTCCTTTCTGCTTGGGTGCTACCATGCGATGTGCTCGTCTCTCTTCCTCTGTGTAGTCTCTGGATGAGATTGCCTGAGTTTCTTGCTCTTCTCTTCCCTTCCCTTCCCTTCTCTTCCCTTCCCTTCCCTTCTCTTCTCTTCTTTTCTCTTCTCTTCTCTTCTCTTCTCTCTTCTCGTCTCGTCTCGTCTCGTCTCGTCTCGTCTCGTCTCTTCACTTCACTTCACTTCACTTCACTTCACTTCACTTCACTTCACTTCACTTCACTTCACGACAACAACAGAAACCACAACCACAGCAACAATAACAATAACAACAACAACAACAACAACAGCATCGGCGTCGGCGTCAGCGTCAGCATCATCTATAACCGATAACCTTCAAACCCCTTACCCCCCACCCCCCCACACCTAAGCCCCGGAATGACAACGACAACGACAATAAGGACAAGAAAAGCAAGAAGAACAATACCAACAAAACCAACAACAACTACAACAACTACAACACCTTCAACACCTTCAACACTTTCAACACCTTTATGCACCTTTAACACTTTCAACACCTTTAACATGTTCAACACCTTCAAACCCGTCACCCCCCAACCTCCCACACCTAAACGCCTAACCCCTCCCACCCTTACCCAACAGGCATAAAAACTGCGAAATCGTGCGAATACCACGTGAAAACCAAGGTTATAACTTCTAAATGCTGCAAATATAAGGGAACAGGAATCCGGAAAAAAACAATAATTTTCCACCCATATCCAATTGTCTTCAATTGTCTTGCATTTTTCCTTGAAACCAACTAAGCCAACTTCCGACTTCCTCCAACCCAAACTGAAAAGAAATCAACTGACACTCCCTGAAATCAACTCGGTTTGATGTTGATCTTGTTGGTTTACAATGATCACTTGGTAACGCTGCTAATCTGCCACCATGCCGCGGCCAGGAATGGTTCGAAAAAGCCACCAGCGCTGGAGTGAAACCCAATGTGTGGCTGCCAAAGTCAAAGGCGACAGTTCTGGGTAAACCGAGCGGTGAATGGAGGTATAATGGAGGTAAACATGTGGGTTTGTCCGAGAATAGGGTACAGTACCCAAAAATACCATAGTGTATCATCATTTTCTCTAGTATAGTTTATCATCGTTTTCCCTAGTAAATGATAGTATATGGCTATAAATTATAGTGGGGGATATACCACATTTTGAGACACATACATGTATCATTTTTGGCACCGGGGAACGACGTTTTCAGATGATGACTTCCAGTTGACCATGATCTTAGTCGAAGAGCTTGGTGAAGTGGCTGTTCTGGGGTTGTCAGAGAATGTGGTAGCCCTGGAAATCCAAACATCATGGTTTCCTATATTTTCCTATGAAAATTGCAAGTTTTTTTTCCCCGCTCCATGGTGAAAATCATGGTAAAAAGCCAGCACTCACAGCCCCTTCGCCAAGGTCTACACTTACAAGTACCTGATTCAGGCAGGGGTACCCTTGGAAATTGCAGGGGTCAAAATTGGACACTCAAGTTGGGAAGCAAGATTGGTGATCCCGTGCACTCGTAATTTTTGAATCTCCCAAACCGCCCCAAAGCTGTGAGATGTTCAAGACTATTCAAGACCATAATTTATAGTGATATATAATATTACAGTATATAAGATGTCCCCACTTGAACTTTGAAATGTGGGACTCAAAGTTTTGCAGCTGTACCGTTGCAGCTGAATATTTCTAGACCATACCAGGTACTGTTGGATCATTTCTGGATCCATATGCCATATTATTCTGGTTGGTGCTTTGGAACCATGGAATTTTATGACTTTCCATAATATCCTGGGAATGTCATCTCATCCCAACTGACGAACTCACTCCATCATTTTTCATAGGGGTAGGTCAACCACCAACCAGGATAATTATTAACCATCATTAACCATATAGTAGCCATATATTAACCATTATTAACGGTATATTGCCAACCAATGGTAGGTCAACCACCAACCAGTTATGCCACAACGTTGGATCTGTTGCTTCACATCCTGATGATCCGACGTCAAGTCGCCTAAGGCCGCGAGCGTTGAGGAGAGAGACCCCGAGAAATGGTTCCTGGGCCCAGCCGGGCTCAGCCGGGCTCAGCCAGCTGGGATTGATCTCTATGATTAGTCACTAATTATGATGGGACAACATACTAATTATGGTTGAAAATTTGTTTTTTGGAAAACAGTATGTTGACCATTGATTTTGCTGCGACTATAGTGACTATGTATTATATATATATGTATATTGACTTATGATGGATAGGCACATGAGTCAATCATGGTCACATGACATGTCACGATTTCTTTGAATTCTGCGGCTATGCGGCTACCAAAGTTGGCACTAGCTGTTCATGTGTTCAGGGATGGTTATACCGCTTTGAATAGGGGGTTGTATGCGGAATCTATTTGGATGTAGATAGCCAGCACTACGTATCGATGTCCTTGGATAGAAATTGGATGAAGTTGGAGCCAAAAGAGAGGGAAGTCCAAAACTCCAAGGTGGAGCTTCCAAGACCTAGCACTTGATCTTTTAGGATTTGTTTTGACAGGATACTGAGCTTTGCTTAAAGAACACTATATATATAATTACTGTTCGGTGGTTTGGATCATTTTTTATTTTTCCATATATTGGGAATGTCATCATCCCAACTGACTTTCACTCCATCATTTTTCAGAGGGGTAGGTCAACCACTAACCAGTATTAATATATATATAAGAGCATCATCCCGTTTCGGGATACCCAGGTTAGATGTTTCAGAAATATCTGATACCAAAGGCACCATTTGATGACTTTTGGGCTAACTCTTTCGTACAGCGGTATCTCCAAGTACGGGTCTCACCACGGAATGAATGAATGCACATCCATAAATCCATCATGATATTAGTACAGCAATAGGATCCACCATCCCCAATGACTTACCATATTTTTATGGGTGGTTTCTCAGCCATCAATATATTTTATGGGTGGTTTATGACATGGCAAGGTTCAGACGCTTGCTTGCTGCTGGTATCGCTCCAGCCCTGGGGCCCAAGATTTTGCAGGACATCAGAGAGGAATTCAGAGGCAGAGAGGGGATGAGTTGCTGGGATTTTGCATGATATCAATGGATGTTTGATGATTTTTAAGACCCACAAGAGTCCACTGCTTCATCATCATCATCATCATCAACAGCATCATCATCATCATCAACAGCATCATCATCATCATCAACAGCATCATCATCATCATCACCACCATCATATTCATCATCATCACCATTACCAATATCATCGCCACCATCACAATCATCATCACCACCATCACCACCATCATCATCATCATCACCACCGTCATCATCACCATCATCATCATCAACAACATCATCATCAACAACATCATCATCATCACCATCATCATATTCATCATCATCACCATTACCAATATCATATCATCACCACCATCGTCATCATCATCATCATTATCATCATCATCATCACCATCACTATTATCATCACCATCACCATCAGCATCATCAACAACAACATCATCATCATCATCGTCAACAACATCACCATGATCACCATCATCACCATCATCACCATCATCATCATCAGCATCATTATCATCATCATTACCACCATCACCATCACCATCATCACCATCATCATCATCATCACCATCATCGCCATCACCATCGTCATCATCACCATCACCAACATCATTATCAACAACAACATCACCATCATCACCATCATCATCATCATCAACAACATCATCATCATCACCACCTTCACCATCATCATCAGCATCACCATCATCATCATCATCACCATCATCATCTGCATCACCATCATCATCAGCATCACCATCACCATCATCATCATCATCAGCATCGCAGCATCACAATCATCATCACCATCATCATCACTAACATCATCATCATCAACAACATTATCATCACCATCATCATCATCATCATCAACATCATCGTCATCATCACCATCATCATCCAACATCATCATCACCATCATCATCATCATCATCATCACCATCATCATCATCACCATCTTTTTCTTAGCACCAATACCACCATCATCATCAACATCATCATCATCACCATCACCACCATCACCAACATCATCATCATCAACATCATCATCATTACCATCATCATCATCATCATCAAATTCGCCATCATCATCATCATTATCAACATCAACAACATGACCATCATCGTCGTCGTCGTCGTCGTCATCGTCATTGTCATCGTCATCATCATCCTCCTCATCCTCATCCACATCCTATAGCACAACTGTTTTTTTCGGGCCATACATTGAAGAAACAAAACCTTATATAATTTCGGGACATCCACAAAGGACCAACCTTAGAGATGGTATTCCAAATTCAGTGTTTCACGAAAGCAGGCCGCTATCAACATATGTTCCATGATCAAAACAGTTTTTCCCCCACAAAAGGGGATAGTCATCATTTCATTTTCATGGGGATAAACATACTCATCATACGGCCTCCCATTCATGATGGGATGACCATACCGTATGAACTCCATGTAACTTGACCATGACGCATATATCAAGGTCCAGAAAAGCACCCGTTGCTGATGTCGTGCTAAACCATGGGATCTTGGAGTTCTTCATTAGATATCTCCTGCGAAACATCACTATCTCTAAGTGAAGTGGTCCAAAGTTATCCCAAAAAGACCACTCAACTACCCTTCTAGTGCGATTCTAATTTGGGTATTAACCATCCCATCGTTTGGAGTCAATTTTGATCCACGTTACCATGGTCGGGCTGAGGATGTGGTGACCTTCAACACTCTCATCAACGCGGCAGCCAAGAAGGCAGCCGGTTTCATTGTGGATTGACGTCTTTGAATGTCTTTGACACTCGCCAAAGCACCATTCCTTGAATCACAAGTACTGAAAAAGGCCTTGTATGGAGGAATGTCACACATATATATATAATTTAATATATATATATATACACATGTATACATATACACAGGTATACATGTATACATGTATACATGTATACATGTATACATGTATACATGTATACATGTATACATGTATATACATGCATACATGCATACATGCATACATACATGCATACATACATACATACATACATACATACGTATACAATCACATATGTATACAATCACATACATGCACATACATATGATGATATTCTGCTGACCATGAGTTTATTTGCAGGGACACAAGGTTAGCCACAATAAGAGGCCATGCTCCTACCGAACACCTGATTGACAGCCCGGGTAGTCGTCTCACCAGGAGAGTAGATCATTTCCAAGGGAAACCATCGATTTCCATCGCAATATTATATGTAATATATACAATATACATAAAATATAGAATTATATATATATATATATATAATATCCATATATGGGTCAATACATGTAGCTATAAGTTAGCAATCTTCGGAAATTACAACTTTCCCTCCTCTTCGCAGGGAAAGTTGTCGAATGCCGTTGATTGGTTTCACATGGCGCTATCGATGTCGGTTCGCCGGGGTGTCCCAGTCATCCCGCAATCGGGGGGTGTCCCAGTCATGTTTCCATAGTCATGGGGGATCCCCAAGCGGGCATTGGATGGTTTATTTCATGAAAAAATCGAAAAATCGATGCGTGAGACAAAATCTGGTAATTTGTAACAGAAAGCTATTGAGAATGGCCCATAGAAATATAGTTGATTTACCTATTACAGATGGTGATTTTCCATAGTCCTGTTAGCTTACCAGAGGGTAATCGTAATTTCACAACTTCAACAAAAAAACTACATGTGACCAAATTCCAGCCCAAATAGTCTTTGCAAAAGACAACATCATGGTGACAGGTATATGGCATATGTCTGAGCAACAGGTAATTACCCCCGTTTTTTTTGGACGGTTTCTCAGCATTTGCCATAAATCGGGGTACCCTCTGGTAATTTAACATAGCTATGGAAAATGGCCATTTATAGTGGATTTTCCCATTAAAAATGGTGGATCTTTCCATAGTTATGTAACAGTTTACCAGAGGGTAACCCATGTGGCATACAAACCCAGGGAGCAACCGGCGCAACCGGACCATTGTTTTTCGAGGTATGGGAGAGCCACTGGGAGCCACTGGGAACTTTCTGAGGTCCGGATATGTTGACTTACAACATGGTCTTGGCAGCTGCTGCGCAGGCCGCTGGAACAGGAAGATTTCGACCAAAAACACGTTAAAACATGTTGAAGATGTTGGGAAAGTCATGATTAACCGTTAAGGGATGGATACAGAATCAGCCATATCCTGCAGGATTTCAACGTAGTGGTGTAGTGGTGTAGATGACTAGTGGTCCGTTATGATGTTCCATGAATGGTTGATCACTTGTTCCAAACTGATCATTAGATGATGTTATGAAGGATTATATGATATACATCCATTCTAACATATCACAAGATGTTGAACACATCTATCACCCTATGTGACTCACTGCTGCAACCCTCTCCCCTTAAACTCCTGATAGGTTTCATATGAATCACACTGGCGGATCGCGGATCAGCTGGTTTGCTTTAAATAACTTTAATTTATTCCGACTTGAAATACGATCCGCCACGCAGGCTACGCGCAATGAAGATAATTGATCCGCAGCTGAGGATGATGTTTACAAGACGCCACACGAGAAACACTTTCTTCCTCCTAATGTGTGCATCAATATGCTATACATATATAATAATATATATATATATATATACTAGTATATATATATATGTATCGAAATTATATATATATCAACAATATTATATATATAATATATCGATATATAATATATACATATAGATCATAATCATAATATATCCATCATGTTCTTCACCTCGCAGGCTGGCGATGCACTCGCTGCGGAGCAGTGGTTCGATCGGATGTCCAAGGACCGATCGATCGGCTGGCGATGCAGCGGCCCATCCGCGGAGCGATCAGCTGTTGTGCCGTGGTTGTAGGTTAGATGGATTGAGTACATCCATCCATATATGATATATAGATGTATATAGCTAGATGTATTAGTATGCTACATATCATATAATATATATATATATAGATGTATACATACATATATATATATATAGCCATATAGCCAAAATTTTATTATGGCCATCAATCCATGGCCATATATAGGGATATATATGTTTGGGCCCATGAAATCCCATGGAATGGGATGACCAAAGGATGCGTTTTTTTTCCACGTCGGAGCATTTTTGGCATTTCTTGTCGGCAATAAACATGATTAAGTAATATATATATATATAATACATATACATATACAACTTATACAACATCAACATTATGCACACAATGGTCAAGAGTTCTGGTTAATTCATTGCTACTTGAATTTGTTCTTTTGCAAGTGTCACTCACACCCGCCACCTGAGCTTGGGGTGTTTGACAGTGGTGTCGCCAGACTCACATGCTTCGCGTCAAGAGTTGGTTCGTATATCCATCTTAAAAATGGTCGTCCAATCCATTTTCATAGGGATTTATATGTCCATTATGTTTGAATTCCCATTTTTTTGTATGGATGACCATAAACAAAAGGAGTCGGTCTTGACCCGAGAAAAGATCCTGTGATTTTCCGGATGTTCTGGCGAGGATGGCTTTGTGCCAGACATCGTCTCGTACAATTCCCTCATGAAGGCAGCAGGGATTTCGGGCTTTTTCGTTTTTCGGGGTGAACTGTTCGATGAACTAACTCCAACGAACTACCCCCGCTGAACTGCCCTAAGAATTCCACTGGAAAGTACAGAGTTGTTCAATAGTGACATGATGAAACATGTTAAAAATGTGTGACATTGAATTTGGGCGTTTGTAGCTACTGTACCTATCTGTACCTACCAGTGGTCCTTTTTTTTCAAAGCAATCGATGGTGGTAGTTCACCATCGATCCATTGAGAAGGATTTATATACCCCAGGAGTCACTTGAAGGTGGAGTTTTTTTTTTAACACCATGATGACTGGGACATACTGGGACCATGATGCCATGGAAGGAAAATATGAGGCTCTGAGGGATGGGATTACTGAAGACCTGGGAACAACGACCAATTCGACCTTCGGGTTCCAGCAGATTCGATGGAATTAATCTAGATAGATGATAGATATAGAACGATATCGATTCATAGATAGACAAGTTCAAACATATTATTTGATTGATGAATACCTCTTAGCCTCTTAGACATAGTTTTTGGTACATTTCATGATGCATTGATATGTACAGCTACATTATATCATATATCCACATTCTACGTTGGAAAGCGATTTCCGCCCTGAGTATTGGAAATCTATGGACACAATGGTATCCTCGAGGCAGCTCGCCCCCATACCAAATAAGCCCCTCTTAATACTAGCTTTATAGCAGTTATCAACCCGCATCAACCCCCAAAGGTTGAACTTACATGGGCAGTTCGATAAAGATTTTTATTGCAGGGGGTTATACATACTACCCTTCAAATTACTTTGGGATTATCATAATCCATGACCTGGGAATCCTTTTCTTAACCAACCATTTTGGGGATTTTCCCCAACATAATCCTATTATAATCCCAATCAATCTCGATTGTAATCTCATGATAACTCCATTGTAGATCCAGCTTTTAGTTCCACGTGTTTAGCCATTCAGAAATCCAGGCGCTGATGAAAACCGCTCGCACACGAGATGTCGAGGAGAGCGAGGGTGAGAAGTACTTGGGACTCTGGAACCCTCGGGGTGATCGTGATGTTTTTGTGGCTTCAGGACGCAGGTCACGCATCGTTTTTGTGGCTGTGACACTGTGACTAGGTCAATCTTACATGGATATTGGAATATCCTTTAGTCTTTTGGTATTAATGGGAATATCTACGTTCACCAGCAAAGAATTTATTTTTTTGCAGGGTATCTGGCTGATTGGCAATGATAAGATACGCAAAGGGGTAGATTGATGGCTTCGTCATTGGGGCAAGGATCATACATGGCAAGCTGGGAAATCCCGAAAATCATCCACAAACATGGAAGATGGCTTCAAGCCATGCTTGGAGCCATTGGAGGTTATGCATGTTGTATTTATGTATTTATATGTTCTGTACATATTGTGTCTGTGTGTGTGTGTGTCTCTGTCACTGTCCCTCTCTCTCTCTCTCTCGTGGCATATACATACTATGTATAGATGTGATAGATATGTACAAGATTACGTCGTTATATGATGTTATATGTGTATGTATAACATTCCCACATTATATATGTATATATATATATATGTATGTGCATATATATATACATTATCTTTATATATATATATATACAAACACACACGCACATGTAAACCCACCGTATGATAGAACGAAAGACATACGAATTAGATCACCCCCAATCCCGGGAAAAAATCATCCGTGCAAAAAATGACGTCGGGAAAAACTCGATGGACTCTGGAAATCTCTGGAATGCTTATGTGTATAATATATAGTATTATATATATGTACAAAGACACATACAATGTCATTGCACTGATATCTTCTCCAGAAATTGCAACAGCCAGTGTCTCCAGCCTGTTTTTTTTCTCTGTGCAATGACCATCCAAGTATTTCTTGAATGTAGCAATCCACAATCTTCCTCATTTTCGAAGCAGATTTGGCCCAAAACGTGGCTCCTAAATTTCTGGGTTGCAACAGGGGTACCATCTCTATTAAACGAATCATTTGGGACTGAACCTGGCAATTGAACACATTGGGAAAAAATTGCAGGCTCGCTCAAGTGGAACGAGCTACCTCAGCAACACCACGCTAGCTCAAACACATCGCTCTAGCTCGATGGCATCGAGCTGGCTCAATTATTTTGAACAAAAAGAACGAAAAAAAAAAACTCGAAAAAAATGAGCCAGCTACGTCACGTTGAGCTGGCGAACGAATGTGAAAGCTCAAAAAGGAACACATAATATGTATTGGCCGGGATGATGACGGCACACCGAGCTCGCTCAAGGGCATGTAGCTGGCTCAATTTTTTCGCGTTTTTTTTTTTTTTCGGTTTTTTCTTTTTCGTTCAAAAAAATTGAGCCAGCTACGAGGCGCTGAGCCAGCAACGAGGCATTGAGCCAGCTACGTGGCACTGAGCCAGCAATGAGGGAATGGTGAATCTGTACTGTACGGGACCGATGGATTTTCCGATGCAGC
>Ga0126342_10014901_pt1 | contig 13676 bp, 8 predicted proteins | sample Cyp1metagenome_FD_92528 | JGI IMG/M metagenome (GOLD analysis project Ga0126342, IMG submission 92528) | Coral microbial communities from Lord Howe Island, Old Settlement Bay, Australia - Cyphastrea 1 metagenome | ecosystem: Host-associated > Invertebrates > Cnidaria > Coral ...
GTGTGGGAGACAAGTGGGAGACAAGTGTAAACTCATGCGCTCCCAGACATCCAGAGTGGGAGATACGTGTGGGAGACAAGTGGGAGACAAGTGTAAAATCATGCGGCCCAAGACACCCAGAGTAGAAGTCGTCGCTGAATTCTGGAATTGGAGCAGCTAGTCATTATTACTTACCGGTGCTTAACGCAGGGAATTTTCGGGAATGATCCACTGGCTAACTATCAATAATAATCCCAGCAACCCTCAGCAACCCATCCATTCCCTACGTAAAACGCACCAGTAAGAAAAACAGTATATGAAAATTCATCAATGATTAACCATCATTAACCACTATTAACCATTATTAACCATTACTAATCACTATTTTCCTATGGTTTTCCTATGGTTTTCCCATTAAAACCTCCATTTTCCTATGGTTTTCCTATGGTTTTCCAAGCTTCATTTCGGCCCACGAAGAAATAAACGGAGGCTTCATTTCGGCCCAAGATACCCAGCCCACGGAAGGACGACCACCTACCGACCGTTTCGGCTTCGATCTAGCCAGTTCTTCGATCTACCCTCTGGTAAACAAACATAGCTATACATATATATATATAATATATAGATGTACCCATTAAAAATGCCCATTTATAGTGGAAAATTGGAAAATTGCCCATTTATAGTGGATGTAGCCATGAAAAATGGTGGATCTTTCCAGTTCGCAAACTGTGAAACGTTTTCCAGGCCGGCTACCCAGCAACGGAAGAATTTCGTGCTCACCAATCACCCCATCCTGGCATAAAATTGGCTTGGCAGAAACCACACCATTCGATATCCCATGAATAACGGTGACCGACCTTGATCGACTTACCCGAAATGGTAAACTGTGACATAACGAACTGGAAAGATCCACCATTTTGCTGTTTGAATGGGTAAATACCCACTATTTCGACTGGGCCATGTTCAACAGCTATGTTAGTTTACCAGAGGCTAAAGCTTGCTGTCCGGATGACCACTGGCTATGTCCATTTCCGTGAAGATCAGCCCGTGGAGATCCGGACTTGAATCATGACCATTAAACCATATGAAAACATCGGAAAACCATAGGAAAACCATAGGAAAATGGAGATTTTAATGGGAACACCATATGAAAAACATCAGAAATGTCATCTATAATTTCATAAGCCCAACATTCAATGTTCATTGCTTCGATCGGAAAATTGAAACCGGAAAAAAAAAAAAAAACTCATTTCGATGGGAAAATGGCCCAGTCGAAATAGTTGGTATTTACCCAGCTACAAAATGGTGGATCTTTCCATGGTTATGTGGCAGTTTACCAGAGGGTAAACCTCCATTTTCCTATGGTTTTCCTATGGTTTTCCTATGGTTTTCCCATTAAAATCTCCATTTTCCTATGGTTTTCCTATGGTTTTCCTATGGTTTTCCTATGGTTTTCCCATTAAAACTTCCATTTTCCTATGGTTTTTCTGGTGATTTTTTTCCGCGCCTTTGGACTTTGCAATCCGCGACGCTGCACCATCGCCTGAAGGGGATGATACCGGCACCCGCCTGGTACCCCCAAAATATGGCTGCACCGAACCATGAAGGATGGCTACATGGTAACCCTCTGGTAAACTAACTATGGAATGAGTGAATCAATGATATCAACATAGTAATAGTAGTTGATTTACCCAGTTATAACCAAACATACCCTCTGGTAAACTGTTACATACCCTCTGGTTATGACTAACATAGCCATGGTATAGATGGCCCTAATCGAAATAGATGGTTTACCGTTCTTAATAGCATGGTGGATCTTTGGCAAACTGTTAATAACCAGATGGTAACTATGGAAAGATCCACCATTTTGTAGCTGGGTAAATCCACTATTTCGACTGGGCCATGGCTTCAATAGCTATGTTAAATTAAATTACCAGAGGGTACATCTAGGTACATCTACATAGATAGCATACAGAATTATGTTTCCTCAACTATATATCAAGGCTATTCCCCAAGTCAGAAACGGTGTTTGTTTCCATATGGTTACATGGTTTTGTCTAAAAATTAACGGTTCTTCATCATTTTCTGAAATTTGCCATGGCATCCACATACATCCACCTCCGGTTTCACTGATCTACCCAGAAAGAAACAGTGATTCAACTTTCGAATTTACCCTCTGGTAAACATACAAAAAAACTATGGAAAATTGTAATTTTTCATGGGAAAATCCATTGTAATTAAATGGCCATTTTCCATAGCTAACTGTTGACATAACCAGGTTGGGTACAATTTGCAAAAAGAAAAGATTGGAAATCCTCGCCATCTGGGTATCTTTTTACAAACATGAACCCGAAGGCCCGAAGGCCCGAAGGTTGAATGAGGAAAAAAAAAGGTTTTTGGAGGGTCTGTAATAGGGTTTATGGATTCGCATGACATATTTTTTCATCTCCAAGCCAAGGAAAATGAACCTCTGCAGTATTTTAGATGGGCCATGGTTTGTTAGTTAGTATTCATGAATGTAAATGATTTGGAATCGGGAGATAGAGATCTATAACCCAGTCACTCACCACGCATCCAAAACAAACATGGCCCACCAGCTGTTTTTAACAAAGGAGCGGAGGATTAAAACTTCGAGCCGTGCAGAACCCATCTACAAGAAATATATTTTAAAAAAATACCTGGCTTATAGCCCATATATATATAATATCCATATTATAATATATATATATATATATATCCAGCTATAATATATGGATATATAATGATATATATATATATATGTGGGGATATATATATACACACCCATATATATATAGATATATCCATATATTATAGCTGGGGATCTTCCACATATGACTGTTTTGTTTTTTTTTGTGTGGTTATTACTCACTTACTATGCCTCCACATCCAAATAGGCTATGTTGGACCTATGTTGGGCCCTGCACTGCACCGGAAATCCGAGACTCTTTTCAGAAAGTTGGACAGAAAATGTGAAGAAAACCGGGAAACATCCGGTTGAAATACTGTAAACTGGTTTGTTTTGAGGTGTTGCCGAATTTCATAAAGAACGGTTTTGACTGCTAGGGTTGCTTACTTTTCGTGTGGTGTAAATCCATGCTATCATTTGCAGTTGTGGATCCGTCCACGCATTTCGTGTCTGAGTCTTCATGTTTGGTGTGTCCGGAAAGAAATGCTGAAAACATATTTTCGTAGATAGTATCTATACATATCTATACAGTATCCCGCAGTATCCCATTTGTTTGGTTGCTTCATCATGATGCTTCTGCTCCATCATCTCATCAACAATCTCGGCAAAAGTAAAGAATTTCTGAACCTAAAATAAGGCGCATGTTTGGGATTGGAATCCCCTATCAATGAAGGTTTCAAAGGGAACTTCATTTATAAAATGAGGGATGTTCCAGCAAACCATGTTTGATTTGGGATGAATGAATTAGAAAATTATGGGATGCTGCTTCATTCGGTTCGATGAATCCATCTATGAAAATGTTACTTGTCGAAAGCATCCAGAAGTGAAAAAACAAATGTGGCCCGGGTATATCCGATGAATATGACTAAGACATTTCCTATGGTACAATTGCCCGTGGTTTGCCACTCATTCCCACACATCCGAGTGCACCATCAATGCCATTAAAGTCCACATCATTAATACTTAGATCGTAGATCCCAATTTGAAACACCTTGTTACTCGAACCTCAATTATCTCGGGATTTGGTTACGTTTAAATCAAAATTTGCTTGGGTAGAACCGCTTCAACCATAGAAATCATGGGAAAAATCCACGGAAAATAAAACTATTTCTGACATTCTGATCTACATCATGCCAAAATATACAAGACATCGGCATTCTGACCGTAAACCCTCCATGATGACCACGTGCACGTGGCCAACTCGGGTCCGGGCAGCACACCAGGGCATCCACCACCAACTCCTGCGGGACCTCACCAGTGTCGTCAGTGATGGCCGCACCGGCCCGATGGAACGGATGGAACAATTTTGTTGTGTTGTCATGGTGTTTTCATGGAAAAAACCATGTATAAATGATGGTTAATTAATGTTAATTAATCCCCCTTGATTGATGGGTAGGTAGCCTTACCCCACCATGCCATAAAAATCTGGTTTATGTAATAGTTGGGTACAGGTATATTTAATTGTATATAATTATGGTATTTCAAGGGGGTAGGCTAACTTACTACTTATAGCCTCCAAGATATTGGAATCAAATAGCTATACAATTTGTAAAGTACTTAGTAACCAGCACCAAATGCAAAGTTACTCTCTGATAGTCAACGTGATCCTCTATAAATTGTGTTTTAATGGGACGAATAACCAAATTGAACCCCTTCAAAAAGAGGGTGGCTGCTCAATCTTCTTTACCCTGCAACAAGAGTTTGATCTGGTGAGCAAATATTCCCCATTGATGGCATTTTTTCCCTCTGGTTATCTGTGATCAATCTACCAGTAGTATCGCACAAGGCGGTGGCTAAGTTTCAAAGATAGGAAACCTATAGGAAAGGTGAGTTGTTGTGATGCATGGACGGCACAGCGAACCCACCGATGGAGCGACAGGCGGTTGAGGGTCTGAGTTTCTCATTCTCTCTTTTTGTTTCCTGCTCGTCTCTTGCCAACTGTCTCTATCTGTCTATCTGTCCATATGTCTATCTATCTGTCTATCTGTCATCTACTTTTCTGTCTATCTATCTGTCTATCTGTCCATCTGTCTACCTCGTTCTATCTATCTATCCATCTTTCTATCTATCTGACCATCTGCCTGTCTATCTGTCTGTCTATCTACCTATCCAGCTATATCTATTTATCTATCTATCTATCTATCTATCTATGTGGCTGCCTATCTTTCTGTCTATCTGTCTATGATCTATCTAGTATCTATCTATCTGTCTGTCTATCGGACGATCTATCTATCAATCTATCTACCACTCTGTCTATTTATCTATTTAGATAGATATCTATGTATCTGTCTATCTATGAACCTATCTGTCTAGGTATCTACCTATGATTTATCTATCTGACTTTGTGTCTATCTGTCTATCTGTCTCTCTATCTATCTATCTATCTATCTATCTATCTATCTATCTACTTACCTATCTATCTATCTATCTATCTATCTGTCTGTCTGTCTGTCTGTCTCTCTGTCTATCTGTCTAACTGTCTATCTGTCTATCTGTCGTCTGTGTGGCTATCTGCCTGAAGCTAGGCTCCATGTGGCAACATCGATCTTTTCTCTCTCCTAGGTCAAAAAGTGCTCCGAGATCCTCGGTTTTTAATACGTTTGACTTGCAAATGTGCTTCGCGCCACAACGGCGTGCACTTTTTCCACATCTGGTTCACAAAGTCCGAATCCGGTCCGAATCCGTTAGTTTTTAACATTTTGACTTGCAAATGTGTGTCGCGCAAGGCGTGCATTTGACAGTGGTGACAGTGCTCTGCAATGGTGCTTTGCACGTTTTGACTTCGAAATGTGCTTCGCGCCACAACAGCGTGTAATTGTTTATCTATAATCGCTCCGCACCCGCCGGTTTAGCAAGCCTACTTTTCGACCCTTCGGAGCCACAAAACATTGGAAAAACACAGTGTTTCGCGACTGTTCTACCTTTTCGCTCGCCTTGATCTTCTTTCTTCTGACCTTCTTTCGACTAACTCTTTCTCTTCTGACTCTTTCTCTTCTGACTCTTTCTCTTCTGACTCTTTCTCCTCTGACTCTTTCTCTTCTCTACCTCTTCCCACCTCTGCTGTTTCATCTGTTCATATTGTCCTGTCCATATTGTCGGAAGTTTGACTTCTAAACTTCCTTCGATAAACATCTACAGAAGATTTGCAAATATCATGTGTGCATCCCATATTATCCCATTCATATACGGTTAATATCCAATTAATATCCCATTAATATTCCATGCGTTATCCCACAAATATAGCATATATTTTCCCAAACAATGTAAACAAATATTTCTATAGTTAGAATATGTCAATGATGTCTGAAATCTACAAATATGTATATAATTAATGAATATCTAACCATAATCCAATGATAGATTACATATATTGCATAATTGCACATTCATATTAGTATTTATATAGGTTGATATATAATATATGCTAATCTACCATAATCTTACCATACCTCCCATTAAAATGACGACCCTGGCCAGTAGGGGGTGGAAGATTGGCTTTCACCAAAAAATGACTACTTTCAGGGGGGTTGTTTATTTACCCACACGAAGCGCAAACCCCGAGTACGAGGCTATGGCCCAATGGAACAATTAACCATACTTCTATTAGGGTTTCAATGTGGAGAAGTGCGCATGGCTGTGGCAAGATGACATATGAACACTCCAGACTCGCCAAAGAAGTGAAAAACGGGAAAAGGCCGACACGCATGAAGTCCGCAGAGGGTTCAGTTTTCCGACATATGTTTCCAAAAATGTGACGTGGAACATAGTAAGCCAAAGATGTACCAAAGTCTTAAAACACTGTGCCTGCGCAGTGAAATGAGCCTCCTTAAGACATCACTCATTCCGTTCCGGGCAAACCCTCAGTCCTGCCCGTTAATTTACTAGAGAACAATTGCGATATAATCAGCAAAAATGGGGATGCACGGTAAAGTCAATGGTATTGAAATGATTTAACCGCCAACTTTTCGGACCCCAAAAAACACACATGGGTACCCAATGGATATAAATCATCAATGTTACGGTCCGGTTAAGGTCAGCGTTTTTGGACCCTGTGTTGGTTCATTGAATTCCTCTTTTTCTCCACAGAGTTCTTGATAAATCACAAGTTTAGTCGGTGAAACCACCATTAATGTCAACACAGAATGACACTGGCTTCCAACTTCCGACTTCAAACTACATCAAGAAATGACATCTACACAAATATTTAGATCAATAAAATTTAGATCAATAAAATCAAATATTTAGAAATATCATCAAATATTTAGATCAATAAAATTGATTGTATCTAGATATGTATTGATTGCATCACTAGCCCCCACTGGGCCGCCGCGCCAGGGCGGGATCTGTCAGAGCCACCCAGCCTGGTCGCTGAAAATGGGTTGAACATGTGGCGAAACGATGGGTTTTTGAATTAGGGAATCCCTATATTATCGCTGGGATATCAAGGAAGTGGCTATACTTTAGGTAATCTCTAATATTATCGATGTATGTATATATATATACATATACATATATTATCGAGTTCATTATATTATTATCTATTATCATATTATATGCGTATGTATATATAATATGTATATCAAATATTACTGTGTCTGTTAACCTCACTCGATGTAAACGCGATGTTTCTATCCGGATGAAAAATTGCTTCCCCTTCCGAAGCCAGAGATTGGTCATATGTCCCTATTGGTCATGGGTTCATAAATAGGAAAGTGGAGGTTTATAGCTGGGAAAACCATAGGAAAACCATAGGAAAATGGAGGTTTACCCAACCTGGTTATGACTAACATAGCTATGAAAATGGTCCATTTTTAGATGATCTATAATGAATTACCTATTAATAGCATGGTGACTATCCATAGCTACTTTTAAAAAATTGGGTTCCCATGGCTGCGAGTCATTAACCACTCGGGACAAAAATCACCGATTTTTGTATATCTTGTGGTGTATCCATTTTGTCATAGTCATACCCAAGCGACCGTTACAAGTGAAGAACCCGAAACCACCTGGAATGGGATCAACCCTCAGGGCCCCCAGTGTGGTTTCCATACCCAAACTTTTTTGGACGCTCAAAATGTGAAGAAACTTCCAGAAAAATGGAGAGTAACTGGGTTTACTATGGGTTTATATGGGTTTATATGGGTTTACTAAAACAGTGGGCTAATTTGTTTCTGTATGTTTCTATTGAAGCATATTGAACGCTCATTTTGTCGAGAAAAACAATAGTAATAAGTCTTATAGTGACACCATGACAATCTACAATTAAATCCCATTCTCTATCCAATATCCACATGATTTCATGATATGTTATAATTCTTTCCCAACGTGAGCCATGAAACATAGCCCGTGTTCCAAGTTTCATTCTACTAGTTGGCTATCAACTTGTATCCGTGGGATGATCCTCCAATCATCGTCCCTAACAAAATCCTCTTATTGCTTGCTTCTGTCGCCATTCTAATCCCATTTTTGAGATCCGGTAGAAAATCCCATGTTTCCACCATGTTTGATGGTCAAATCCCATTCATATCAACTTCTAATATCCATTATCAATGTTATCATTGGTGAGTTTCCCATGTTTCATGGTCAAATCATGGTCAAATCCCTATGTTTGTTGGCTAATCCTATTACCTTCTGGTAAACTAACATAATTATGGAAAATCACAATTTCGACGGGTAAATCATGGAAATAAATGAGCCATTTTCAATAGCTATTGCTAAAACAATGCCATAAACCATCCCCAAATCACCATTTTTATAGGTGCTATGTTTACTATTCCCAGTCATGGCTGGTTTATGGCATTGTTTTGCCCATTTTACCCCCATTAGCTATTGAAAATGGCCATAGAAATAGTTGATTTACCCATTCAAAATTGTGATGTTCCATAGTTATGCTAAATTACCAGAGAGTAAACCATATAAAGCCATATTAAACCACATTAAACCATCATTAAACCATCATTAATTATCTCGTTGTCCATTAATATGTTATTGTTATCCTATCATTATGTTTTCATGACTTGTTAATTATGATGGTATCTCTCTTTATATTAAACCATCATTCATCATTAAATGCACATATTACTGAGATATTAAACCATCATTATTGTTAGTGTAGCATCATTAATATTACCAAAGCCATATATTAATATATATTAATCATTACACCATCTAAAACTGAGATATTAAACCATATTAAACCATATTAAACCATATTAAACCATATTAAACCATATTAAACCATATTAAACCATATTAAACCATATTAAACCATATTAAACCATATTAAACCATCATTCATCATGATATCTCAATCAGTTTCTTACCCAGATCAACTCAGCGGCCGCAAAGGATGCCTTGACCAGCTCGGTAGTTCGTATCCCGGAACCTTGCTTCGGCAAGCTGCCGAAACCAAACACCAGACGAGACGGGTGGTGAAAAAATGAATGACACAATAATTGCATCATAATTCTCAAAATACCATTTCATATAGTTTTTCATGGTAATATATGTATATACATATTAATGAGGATAATAATGGGATATTAATGGGACAATAACAGCATAACAAGGAACATGTTCATGGATTCCATCAATAAATGGAAAACCAACCGTGGCTGGGAAAATATTCACTATGTTAGTGATTAACCACTATGAACAAAATTTAAGGACAATTATGTAAGTTAACCATTATTAACCAACAGGATAAAACCAACCGGTTAGCTCCGGTCTTTACGTGGCTGGGAAAATCCACGCCGTGTTGAAATGCCATGGAGCTAGTTGCCGTTGCCGGGAGAATCATGGAACTAGCCTAATCGAACTGGCCATGCTATTTTCAAGCAAGCCACGTTTGATCAAACGTTGGTTAAATGGAGGTTTATATAGGTTTATAGCTGGGAAAACCATAGGAAAACCATAGGAAAATGGTGATTCATAATGGTTAATAGTGGTTTTCTTGTGGTTAATGATGGTTAATCATTGGTTAAAACATTGGCTGCTTGGTGGTTGACCTACCAACCCCTCTGGAAAAATGATGGACTGAAAGTCAGAACAACTTAACCCCTGAATGGGGGAAAAAACACGAAAAAAAACACTAAAAACCCCCAAGAAAACGAACGATTGTTTACCATCATGTGGTACCCAATTCAAAACATAGTACGAAAAAAGATGCCGAAAAGTGACATTTCTCACTATTTGAGTTGTTTTTGTGTTCTTCTATCTTCAATGGGAATTTCAGGATCCTAAAATGGAGGTACTGTACCATATAAGACTATATTTTGTGGGGATATTCCCTTACATAGGCCTAAAAAATAGGCCTTATATATGGAGGTACCTCCAATCAATCGGTTCCTGTTGCATGGCCATTGATTATATACCAATGATTAACCATCATTCATTAACCATTATCAACCATTATTAACCATATATTTTTGGCCTATGTAAGGCCAGTGATGTTGTTTTTCACAAACGCTGCCACTTGCGGGTCAAACCTTGGACCCGTGTCATACCGTCACGATGGGCTGGAGGAGCGTATTCACTCCATCGATATTTTGGGTGGCAATATCCAGTTATTCTTAGCTAAACTTGAAAAAAAAACTTGGATTTGCTTTTGGGGAATCCAAACATTTAAAAAAAAAAAGAAAAGCTTCAAGATTCCCCAAGATTCGTGGATTTCACTAAGGAAAATGTAAAGTTCAGTTCATCACCAAAACGCCATCGAGGTCGGACCCAACTCATGGCATCGAGCATCCCCACGAAACACCCAACTCCACCTGGAATCAGAGATGGGAGCGATGGGAGCGATGGGAATGCTGATGGGAATCAGCGATGAATGCTTGTTTTCTACACTGAAAACCAATTGGAGATTGGTGAATTGATTTAACTCATTGATTGATTAATGCTGAGAATAACCAAACAGAATTGATTTGATTTGATTTGATGTGATTAATTGATTGGTTAAGATTGATTTGAACATTGGAAAGCCAAAGATATTCCTATGAAAAGCAACACATCTTTGTTTGAGATGTGTCACTATATCGTCCGTATTTTAGTGGGATATGCGGAGCCCAAACTGTTTGGTGGAGCCCAAGGTGAAGCGCCACTAAGCTGCATCCATAAACCCCATTATATAACTATAGCTGCTATAGCTATATCCCCCATAAACTGCCATAAACCCCAGGTAACCAAGTTATAAGTCAACTGAGCTATCTAGGGGCCGCACATTGTAACTTTCATGATTCAATACCTTTGGACACGGTACTCTAGGAACTGCCTCTTTCTTTTGGTCAAGTTGTCTCTGTGAAAAGTCAACGAGATCATCGACAGATCCTAAGACGAGCATCCTGGTGACATGTCAATCCATCCCGAGTCTCAAATTGGTATTGAAAATGACCATTAATAGTGGATTTTCCCATTAATATTGCTATTAATAGCTATTTTTTAATGGGAAAATCCACTATTCATGGTCAATCCATGGTGTTCAGCTAGTGTCGTTTTTCTGATTTTATCTTTCAGACTGTTTAATGGCTTCAACTCACATCAAAAAGGACCCAGATATGGATTACCCAACCTGGTTATGCTTAACAGGGCTAGCCATGGTTTTTCGATGGCCCTAATCGAAATAGATGGTTTACCTATTAATAGCATGGTGAATCTTTCCATGGCAAACTATTAGTCATAACCAGATGGTATAACCTCCATTTTCCTATGGTGTTCCTATGTTTTCCCAGCTATAAACCTCCATTTTCCTATGGTTTAGTCATAACCAGATAGTATAATGTGATTTGGCGTCAGGCCTTCACATGGGAAGCACATCATTTCCCAGCCATTTCCCAGGTGTCAGGCCTTCTCTTTCAACAACAGGATATTTCAAAAACCACTGGTGAATCATAGTGTTCCAATGTTATTTCCGGGGGCGTGGAAAAGACCCCATTTCTGGGTACGTTAAAACATCTTTTACCCACATACATACCAAACACTCCAACTAATTACCCATGAAATTTCGTAGTTCTCTGTCTACTCCACATGTTTAGCATTTGTTTGCCCATGTTTATGTGAATGGTCTAGATATACTATATATATATATGCATTTTATCATATATGCAATACATATTTATATGTATATGTAAGTATATATATATTATAATATCAATTCATATCATACGTATACTCCGGATCCACACTCCAGGATTTCTGAGAAGCCCTGCAGTCACACCCATCAGCAGGCAACACCTGAGCACTGGCCCCCCCTTGCAACCAGGGACCCTCATTCGTCCAGCTTGCACATCTCAAAATTTTCCAGCACAGTGGATGGCAAACCATGGGAAAACCATAGGAAAACCATAGGAAAATGGAGGTTTACCCTCTGGTACACAAACAGTTTGCTATTGAAAATGGTCATGGAAATAGTGGATTTTCCCAGCTACAAAATGGTGGATCTTTCCATAGTTATGTAACAGTTTACCAGAGGGTAACCACTTTATTGCTAGGACATTCCGAACAGCAAACGATAAATACCTGGATCTTCCAATAGCACTTGTATCGACTCATGGCAGTTTTTTGGGTTGAATTGCACTCATTCGGACTCTTCATGCGTACTTGAACTATGTAGTAACTGGCTCAAGACCATATGTAGCTGGAAGATAAAAACATGACAAAATTGAGGATAATCCCATGTATAATATTGATTCATATTGTCGGTGATATCCCCATTCATATCCCTATAATTCCCGATCATTCTTTGTTTCTACCACCATTTTCCCATGATTTTACTACGTGTTCCATGGATTGCGACCTTCTCAGCCACCTCGCCCAACTGGGTACTGCACTTCAGCAGCAAATATTGCCTCGCGGCACACACGCAACGAAGCTTTGATGGTTTAATGTGCCATATAAGGGGGATGAATCATGATTTCGTATGGCTTTTCATGTGGTTTTTCATATCTTTTAGGGATACGGACGAGATATGAATGGGATATGTTGATAGATGTGTCCTCTGGTCAAACATGGCGATGGGAAAAAATCCTGGGACTAAATTGGTTTCCCCAGATCCAGTAGTACCCTCTGGTAAACATACAAAAAGCGAACTGGAAAATGGCCATAGAAATAGTTGATTTAGCCATTCAAAATGGTGGATCTTTCCATAGTGTTTTGTATGTGTACCAAAGGGTATTGGGGGGTTCATTGATCTTCCCCAGCAAACAGCGTATTGCTAGGTTTTATCCGCGAAAAAAAATAGTCCCTTCAAACTTCCCGGATCCAGTATTGATAGTGAAAGCGAATGAAACCAGGTTGTTTTTTAAAGGGGAAGTATTTGCTAGGGGGGATGAGATGCCACTGTCTGAAGTCTCGGCGGAATGTCGGCGGACTGGGACCCAACTCCCCAACAGGAAATACCAACCATTGACTTAGCCAAAAAAAAAACATACCCTCTGGTAAACTAACAAAAAACTACTGAAAATTGCCTTTTATAGTGAGTTTTCCCATTAAAAATGGTGATTTTCCATAGCTATGTTAGTTTACCAGATACTCAAGCAGGATTTCGTTTGGGGGTATGAAAAATTAGCGAAAGGGATTACCCCAATATGTTCTTCTTGTTGGTTCCAAACGAGTTTGTCCCTGACCTAAAGCCATTTTGAGGAACAAAGCCCATCCAAATACGTCAAAGCACCCGAACCCACCACTATGCAAGAGGACCATCACCGGATGGTTTTGTCATGTTTTGTCCAAAAAAGGAACATGCGCCCCATTTTGGTGGCCGTCAAAAAATCGAGAACCAACGATGTTCTTAACCATCAGAATTTGTTTTCTCTGGTTTTCCGGGCAATATTCAAAAGTCTGGATGAAGGGTTTTCTACCTTCTCAATGGTACGTGCCTGTCTCAACCCTCCTCCCTGTATCAAAGGTGCTTTCTTTTTCCCCTCCTCAAAGGTCCTGGTTTCCCAACCGTATTCCTGGAAAACTTTCCCATGTACGAAGGATTTCTCAAGGCCAA
>Ga0126342_10014902_pt1 | contig 13676 bp, 11 predicted proteins | sample Cyp1metagenome_FD_92528 | JGI IMG/M metagenome (GOLD analysis project Ga0126342, IMG submission 92528) | Coral microbial communities from Lord Howe Island, Old Settlement Bay, Australia - Cyphastrea 1 metagenome | ecosystem: Host-associated > Invertebrates > Cnidaria > Coral ...
CACTTACCCAACCTAGACCATTTCCCATGGATCTCCACCATTCGTGGGGGGGACCCTTTGCGGTAGAAAAAAATCTACTTTTCAGAACACAAAGTAATAAAAAATCAAATTAGTATGTGAAAACTGCTTGAAAAAAAAAACAGAAACAGGCTGCATAGAGGTGTACAAAGGCTTCCAGAGCAAAGGCCAAATGGGGAGAAAACAGATGAGCACGAAATGTGGGCATATTCTAAGTGGAGTTTTGTTCGAGTTCAACTGCATAATTGGAAAAACGGATATTCTAAGATAACGGGGTTGATTATATATATATATACATGTTACATATGTATATACCCTCACAAATTATATATGTATTCTGGGAATGTTGCGACGGAACGTGTGGCCAAAACGAATCTTTTCTGCCTCGCTGTCGAGCGTGGGCCGTGCCAGCTGCACGAGTTCCTCCGCCTTTTCAGCTGCGCTTTCCGCACGTTCCACACACAACAAAACTTAGAGGCATTATCCTTTTGGTCTCATTCTCCATCTAAGTTAAATCTATTTTATATATGTTCTTCTTTCTTCTCTTTCTGTCGGTTTTCGGTACAGTTCATATCTCTAACATCAGTATTCACATACACCATCCTCATCCACATAATCCACATCAGACACCGGCTTTGTGGTATTAAAAACAAACCCAGGCACTGGCATAAATGCTGCAACCACCTCTAGAAGTGTCAGAATGAACGCTGGAATGTATGCATCCTCCATCGAGAGGCTGTCACAAAGGAGTTTGGCTCATCTTGACATCCCATTGCAAAGGTTGTCTAAAATCAAACAGCAAATTCATGCAAGAGTCAGAAAATCCAAATGAAAGTAGCTGGAATTTCCGAAGCCAAAACCCAACTCGGAAAAAATATGCCTCTTCATGTACTAGAAGTCTTCGCTAATAGAAACACAAAACATGTCTTTTGCATGTCAGCACCTCATTTTCATCTGGCGTGACTTCTGGCGCGTCTGGCACGGCTGGACACGCAGGTGCTAATGCAGGTGTTGCCAGTTCTGGCGTAGGCTCGGCCTTGCAGAAGCAGTAAAAACGAAACCGGGAGCTCTGGATTTTTGCTGCGCCCAACAAGTGTTCTAAACTTCCGCCACCGCCTTGTGCGGTACTACTGGTATAACTCTGAGACTATCGAAAAGACTTCGCCATTCTAGTCTGGTTAAGCAACTCAAGTCTGCTGCAATTTCAGCGATTTGAGATCTCAACATTCGAAGTGACCCTAAAGGATGCAAAAAGGATGCAAAAAGGATGCTAAAAGATGCACAAAAAAAAAAGATTAGGAAAAAATGCTGCAAAAAGTGTTTTGGTGCCTCGGGGCTCGCAGGAGCCATAGAGGCGGAAGAGGAGCCCATGGGAGAACGATTTCCCCCTCAAGACGTTAAACCATTTAGAATTTAGATCCATTCAGCACTTCACACACGCTTCAGCTTCAAACCGTTCAACAATTGATGCGATTTAACCGAATTCCACTTGTTTCCAGGTGATTTGATGCGATTTGATGCGATCTGATGCGATTTGATGCGATTTGATGCGATTTGCGGCTGTTGAAAAAACTAATTTAAAACTTTTTAAAACTGAGTTCTTTCCTGTCAGCAACTTTGTCACCCTTGCCTCCACAAACCTGAAGCCAAACAGCTTTGAAGAAACATGGACTCCCCAAATATCGAGACCTTGCATCACCTTGCCGTGTCAATCACAACAATGAATCCAAGCGACATCATTCGGAAGCATGATCAAACCCATTTTGCATGGCATTGGATCTCAGTTTGACTGCAGCTAACGTCTTTTAGGCATGCCCGACAAGCACAAAACAGTCGAGCATAGCCGAGCTGCAACTTGAACTGCAAATGGAAACAGAAAGGGGCAGAATGCCAGAGTCTGCCGCGACAAAAGCGACAAAAGCAAGATCAAAACGCCACGCTGTGGCGCTGGAACAGCCTGTCGCAAGTTGCACAGCAACCTTTAAGAAAAGCGCGGAGATGCGCGGAGTATGTGGGATTGATTTGCGACGCCCCTAAAGCCATACACTTTCAAATAGCATCAAATAGCTACAAGATCTATGCATTGGTCCCAAAACATTGAATTACCTGAGGCCATATGATGGGCCGCATGGCTCATGAAGCCGGTACCACCGTTGCAAGTCCGAGGTTCTCAGTGCACAGCAGATGAAACAAGATAAACAAGGCCCTTCACGATCCCACTACGCACTATTACGCAGTCACCGTTTTCGGCGAGGCGGAAGACAGTGGCAGCTCAGATCACCAAATCAGTGGTTTCTGCATATTCAAGGCCTCGGAGTCAGAGCACTGGCTTGGGCAAGAGCGAAGCAGCAAGCAATGAAGATATTTTGAAGATGTTTGAAGATATTTGAAGTTTGTTTGCTCTGTTGGGTTCAATGTGGAGATGGTGAATCCATAGGGTCAGGGTCAAATGCTAGAGGGATCCAATTCTAAAAGGCGACAACATCATTGAAAGTAATGAAAGTACCTAGCCGGTCAAACCTATCTAGGCAGGGGTCAAAAACACCTCATTTAAGCTGCACAGAAGCTTCTGGGCAATCGACGGAGGCCCGACAAAAACTACTGCTAGGCCGCTAGGCTGTCACATTAAGGAAAGGTTTGTCGTTCCAAGTTTATCCGACAGTCAAAGCAATCATCCTTTTGTCCCTCGGCCAAATAGTAACCTTTGCTGTCCGCCACACTTGGTTCTCCAAACCCATCGTGATTTCTGCTTGAAGAATTTGTTTGGCCTCCTTCAATCGCTCCTCAGTGAAAGCAATGCACAAGAATTGTGTTTTGCCAAATGTGGAAAGTGAATGAAAGTGAATGAAGCGACAGTTGCGACACAGGAAGGCAAGAACTGCTTCGTCGAACTTCCACAAGACTCTGTCCACCAAGGTCCACCAAGGCCCATGCGGTCTCGTAGGTGTCCAGACGAGGGAGTTGATGAACCTCACACAACGTGACTTCCACATGGCTTCACAGCTCAAAGTTGCTCACTTTAAATCGCCCTTGCCTGACATGTCTTGAAGACATCTTGCAAGCACCAAATTGCCATAACTTGCCATATCTTGATGCATCATTTTGACATATCTTGACATATCTTGAGCTCGTCTTGGCGCGTTGGCCATTCGATGCCATTCGATGTCATTCGTTTGAGTTATGTCAGTTATGTCAGTTACGTTCGAGTTTTAGGACTCTTTCGAGATCTTTCGAGATCTTTCGAGTGCCGGGCTCGGTCAACACCTCGAGGTCCAAATGTTACCGGCGATGCGAAGAATGGCAGCTCTGTGACATTGGACCTGCAGAGATGCCACAAGGATCCACAAGGATCCACAAGGAGTCACAAGGATCCACAAGGAGTCACAAGGAGTCACAAGGATCCACAAGGAGTCACAAGGAGTCACAAGGATCCACAAGGAGTCACATGTCATGAAGACTAAACACACGGCCGCAACAAGAACTTGGCTTCCTGACCTGGGCCCTACTGTCTCAGCTTTCCAGATTTCCCAGCTTTCCCTACTGGTTCCCATCAAAAGATAGTCTCTTCAGAATGTTGTTGGCAAAGCTGCTTGAGCCAAGTTGCTTTACGTAGGCACACTCCTTAGAAGTTGTCACAAAGCATGAAAAAATACGGAGAACTTTCTTCGATTCGCTCTGGCAACATTCTGCTTTCGACCCACACTCGGCTCAGAGTTTGACATGGTTTGACATGGTTTGGCATCGCCTTCTCGCCTTCTTCTCAGACTCCGGCCGTTGTGCGATTTCCAGCTAGACCATTTAGCACAGCACTACCAAGCAAGTAGCCAGCATAGCCTGAGAGCAATCTGGTCCTAGTCCTGAGGTGATGCTTTGCAATTCTTTGCAATTCTTTGCAATTCTTTGCAATGCTTTCTTCGTACATCTCCCAAAAGTCAAGAAGAACATTGCAAAAGTCATGGAGCTTTGCAATGCTTTGGAACTCGGTCCTGTGACTGCTTTCAAGCGCTATGTTGCTGTGCCAATAAATTGCAGCTGAGCATAGAATATAGCGTGGAATATCTCAGCAGCAGTTTTCAAAAGTTCTGCATGTATCTGGTCCTTTACCCCGCACCTAGAGACAAAGTAGCGCTGCCCTTGCCACATTTTGCCTTGACAATCTCTGCACCTGGATACCCCAAGCTGTCGCGTCACTCTTGCGCCGAGATCATGGACCCAGCAAATTATGAGATACAATATCCCTTTGGGCAAGTCGCTTGCAAAATATTCCAGGCCTGACCCCTTCCAAAAACTAATGCCTTGTGGCAAGGAATCATATCTTCGTCAAAGGCTGACGACTTTTTTGAGTTCTGATTGATCCTTTGATCTGATCTGATTGATGAAAAATGAACAAAGCGCCCCAAAGTGACATTCCCAGTCTGTGATAACGCCTGCATCCTGGACCCTCTGATCCAAGAACTGGCGGTGCTCCAAAGAAAGCTCGGCACAGGCCTTCTCCTACTCCGGAATTGGCGCGACTTGTTGGATGCGAAGTGGCAAAAGTGCGAAAGTTCGAAAAGCTGCAAAATGCACAGGCAATCCACACACCATTTCTAAAAAGGTGAGGACAAAGGGAAAACTGGGTATGACGATGACGGTACAACATGGTATATAGTATAGAAATCCTCCCGGTCCTGCGAGAAAAGTGGCAAGACTGACTTGCCAGCATGTCCGCCAATCACAGGCCTGAACGAACTTTCCAGTCAAAAGGCACTTTGTTGCCTCTGACACATGGCCAATAAACAAGAATGCACAACATATACAGTAGATGAAGAAAATGATGGCATGTCATCTGCATGTCATCTGCATGTCATCTGCATGTCATCTTGGTGGCTCCAGGGGAAGATGTCAGGTTCGAACGGACTTCGAACGGACTTCGAACGGACTTCGAACGGACTTCGAACGACTGCGGTCGACCAGGATTCCGCGCACGTTGATGGAATCCAATGGAGCTCCAGTGGCCTCATACACGAACCTCGGTGCTGAATGGCAACCGGCGCTACCGAGGTATTTTCAAAAGGATGTCTTGATGTCTTGCTGCTTGCTATCCACATTCAAGATTGCAAATGTCAAGAAACAGAAACCATCAGAGCACAAATTAAAGGAGTATCCAATCAAGATGTTTCAAGATGTTTCAAGTAGCTTATTCGCGCGCACCACATCGAGCGTTGTGACGCCTCAGATTTCACAGCAGATTGGAAAGCATTCACACTGGAAGGACTGTCTCTACTGTCTCTAGTTTCATATCCAAACGAGAAGCTCTGAGCCTAAAAGCATCTTAAAATATCTTGAATATGTACGAATACCTTGCTGTATCTTGATGTGCCCGGACGCATCGCGATGTTCTCTTGATGTGTCTTGATGCGTGTTGATCTACATATCTTGACGTGTCGTGACCTATCATCTTTTGTATTTTGTTTCCTTTCGGTTCATTTCCCTTTAGCGTTGCACATCAATAAGGCTTCACTTGCTGTGCTTGCAACACTGCCTAAGCGCTGCACCGACAATCCTTCTCGGATCCAAACCTTTCTTCTCGTAGAGCCTTGCAGAGAAGCGCAAAGATCTCAACTTGATGCTTCAAACGAAATGCTGAAGCTGCAAACTGACAGAACTTGACAGAACTTGACAGAACTTCACTTATGAGGCAACAAGCTGCTTGATGTCAGTCATTGTCAGTCCATCCCAATTCATTCCAATCATTTCCAGTCCATTCCCACCCAATTTCCACCTTGCCATTGCAGGCACCACGCTATTTACAGGGTTCACGATGAGCCCAATGATGGCCTGAACAAATCTCGCAAAAAAAATGTTACGAAACAAGATGTACCTCGAGTAACATGGCTTCCTTCGATGGCTTCAGCAGTCTCAGCTTCATCCTTTCAAAACAAGTCAGTTTCTATCAGTTTCTATCAGTTTCCACTTTGTTTTGTACAAAATGTACTGATTCTTTTTGGTTTTTTGTACAAAATGTGTAGTTGTTCTGTAGATTGTTTGGTTCTCGCGCCTCCGGGCATCTCTTGGCACAAGCTTCAACAACCTCAGCGCTGGGCGACGCGAAGGCGATGTATGATGATGTCATGTCTTTGCGTTTTCAGGTTCTGGGTATCTGGAAAGCAAAAACTGAAAAAACAACAAGGCTCTAAAGGCTCTAAAACATTCCAAAACTAGACTGCACAAGGTCGAAATACTCCTGCAATTAATCCGCTCGGCTAGGAGACGTGTGCCGATGTGATCTCATGTCTTTATGATTGCGCCTCCAATTCTGAATGCTATGCCACCTCGATTTGATGGTATTAGAACGGCCGAACCAAAATCCGAAGTCCGACAAAATCCGACCCATCTGACCCCCCTGATGGACTCTGATGGACTCTGATGGACCCTGCCAACTTCGCAATCCCGGCGTTCACCTGAAGCAGGTCCTGGTGATGTCGCACACGAGTGGCAGGGCTTGGAAGCGAGGTGGTTGCCATATGAAAATTCTGCACTTACAAAGTATTTCGAAGTTTATTTCTGATGTATTTCTGACGTATCAAGTCGTTGAGAGCAGTTACAATTTCTCTTCCAAATCTCTACGATTAGGACATATTGCAACGTAGTGCAAAATATTGCCACATATTGCAACTAGCCCTCAGACTCGGTGAAACAAGACGAAACAAGCCTTTTGAAACTTTCAAGTAACTTTCAAACATATTTTCAATATTTTTCAATCTACAGGTCTTGTTTGCAAGGCTCCTTTCGACTCTGTCCAGGCTTCCGCGGGACTCCTAAGGGGGCAGATCCAACGAGGATGGGAAAAACAACCCTGTGTCAGTTCACCGGGTCAGGTTGGGGCCTGTGATTTTCTACTAGAAAATGAATGTTGTATAAATTAGGGACCCAAGAAAATCTAGCTACAGACATCAAACCAATTTGAGGTACCCTAGAAAAATGGCAACCCCCAAGAAGTGCATTTTCGAAGCTATGGATAGTATTTTTTCTTAGAAAAAAATCACCCTGCTATGGAAAAACACTGAAGAAATCGACAAATCGACTTTGTTCAAAAATTTGAAGGTCTATAGTGTCTACATTTACTCTGAGTTGAAAACATATGATCATGGTCATAGTCTATGAGTCATAGTATTTGAAAACGATGTAAGGTCCATGCAAAATCGGAATCGCTGTAAGCATTGGTAAGTAATGAGGGATGGTTTTGCTAGTTCATCCCCCTTGATTTCTACAGTTTCTGCATATGATGAGTGCATAGCACTTTCCCACACCTTTAATCTGTAAATCTCCATGTTTTTCATGTCACTTAAGTCACGTATGTCACGTACATATGTCACGTATGCATGTCCGTACGTATACGTATGTCACAGATGTGAGGTTCACCGTTTCTAGTGCTTCCAGTGCTTCCAGTGTTTCCAGTGTTTCCAGTACTTAGTGCCAGGCCTGCTGTGACGAGCACGAGAGAGCAGCCCTCCAAGCAGGCAGCTGGTAAGTCTTTCACCGGCCTTGCCTGGTGTCAGTGTCGGAAAACGACAGTAACAGGATGAGTGGGGATGTAACATGATGTAACATGATGTAACACTAACAGGAAGTAGATGGAAGTAGGATGGAAGTAGGATGTTTGTCAATGATGTAACAGGATGTAACAGGCTCGTTTGACGTTTGCTCGTTTGACAGGACTGGAGGCACAAGGCCGGCGCTGAGCTCAGGTCCTGCGCGGGTAAAGAGTAGGCTTTGACTCTGCATGGAAACCTGGTCGAATGTCGAATTGGACAGTGTCCAATGTGATCAATGTGCACTTTCACCCCAGTCTACCAGGCCAAAAATCCAAAACTTGTGTAATTAGCCAAGATTTTCAATTGAACCGACTGACATCTGATCTGGAAGGTGGCAAGAAACAGAAGAAACATCAAGAAGGAACATCAAGAAACTCAGTCAACTCAGTCTATCTTTGATGTTTTTTCTGACCTCTCTCTGTCATGGCTGTACGCTGTAGTCCAGCTGAGTCCAACTACTCTAGATGAGACAAATCAGCGGCCACCCCTTCTGCAGGGACCATGCTGCCCTGCCCAAGGCCCACGAGAACAACGGATCGACTGGTCACGACTGGTAATGACTGGTCATGACTGGTCGATGTACCACGTTGATTGACATGCTATGATCTTGTCCATGTACATTCTTGATTCTTCTAGATTTCAACTTACAGTTGACGCAAGCGTAAACACGTTGGCAGACGATTGGCAGACTCGACACTCAGCTGACTCGATAGAAGTTGTAATCAAGCAGTTTGACGTCACTTCGCAACTTCAAAAGGTGGCACATTTCTTGAGACAGCCACCAAAATCCTCAGGTTGCATTAAAATGCGTTCAGTAACCCCAATGTTAACCCCAAATGCCTCCAAGTCATAGACCGAGAGCTCCTGTTGCGAGAACTCGGTGCTTCAAATTCTGGGATGCGATTCCACGAGGACAGAAGCTCTTCGGAAATTCAGATCAAAATCTTCAAACGCCTCTGAAAAATTCTGAAAATCTGTTTCCATCGGCATGGCTGCGACTATTTGCGACTTTGTTACGTAATAAGATTTGCTCAGCCGGGGCATGCAGGATCATGATGTCATGATGGATGTACCATGGCCAGTTAACTCATCTATCGACTCCGCGGCCGGGCGCTCCTTGACCAACGTATTTGTTGCCATCAGAAGTGCCAGTTGTTGACCTCTTGGCTCGCAAGGCTCACAAGGCTCACAAGCTGGCTATGACGACAAGTTACGTAAGACCGACGTTTACGACGTTTACGACGTAAGACTAAGTTATGACATGTCAGACATGTCAGTGTCAAATTCTTTCAACTCAGGTCAATCAGACAGCTTCACTAGCGCCTATGCTCGTGGCACCACCGCAAATGCAGACTTTGAAACTATCCTCACGGGCTACGGTCGCCAAGAAGCTTGCATTCAACGGCGTTCAACTCAAATCAGCTGCGACAGCTTCGGTGTGCAGCACAGAATCTGGCCAAAATCAGTCTTGTATGTCTGTGCAGTAAATTTTGCAGGTCCTTCTTGCTAGCCAATCCAAAGCCTTCGAAGCATTGGCAATTCCCCATCGGACCATAGAGGGATCCAGGACAGGATCCTCGCGTCTAAATGGCACAGTTTCAAAAAATTTGAGCCGGCTCTGCGAGATGCCAGATTCGGCGAGATTCTGCGAGCAAGTGCAGTAAGAGTGACGAATGTCAGACTGTAAAGCTGATCTCCACTGAAAGAGCACAGCGCAAATCTTGCCTGCATCCGAGGGTATGAAAAATTGCATCTTGGCTTTGTCTTTTTCTCTTTCTGAATGTTCAATTGTGACTTGGCGTAACATGCAGCCCTTCAACTTCAAGAAGGGTTTCTTCCAGGACAGCCTTCAAGAAGGGTTTCTTCCAGGACAGCCTTTTCATGGTCTCACTTCTCTTGTAAATCATACAGTAAAGTCTTCACTTATCCCATGCAACTCTGTGCCGGTTAGCATTCAAGACACAGAGACGTAATGCTTAAACGAAATGGAAAAGGCTGCCTTCAAAAGCTGAGTTGAGAAGATCCTGGACACTGTACAGTCAGGATGGAATCGGATGCAATCAGATGCAACTCTCAAAAGGAAAGAGAGCGACTGCTCATTCCCTAGGACGCAGTATATACATGAAGTCCGCGTGAAGGGCAATAAGCCTCTGTACATAAAGAGGATGTACTAAACTGCTTCAAACTCAAGCTGTACATAGTCTAAAACGCGTTTTTTGGATCAACAAATCCAACAGCTTCTTAGAGAAGCTGTCCAACATCTTCAAACAATCGTGCCCCCTGCTGGGGCAGCAAAGGTCAAAAACAAAAGACTGATATAAGACAGACTGATCTGATTGGTGTCTCAGACAAGGGAAATTAACCGAGAAAGGATCGAAAGTGGCATGGCCTTGTGATGCCTTGTGATGGCTTGTTGCTGACTTTTTGCCTTCTTTGCCGTTTTATGCCTCTGCACAAGGCTCGAGATCCTCGAGGTTGCCTCAGGCAAGACAGGGCATGACTCGCGGGACAGTCGTGATGCTTCGATGCTGAAATGCTCCCGCCTGCCGCTTCAGATGTGACAAACAGTGGCATATGCACAGCAGCACAAAGTGACGCTGCACAGAGACAACCTGAAATTGGCATGACGATGCAGCGATGCATCATGCCTTCTCTTGCGTTCTATTGGTGCTTTGACTTCTTGACAATTGTCAGATCCTGTCCAGATCCTGTATGCCTTCTTAGATGTGGCTATGCAACTTGACCGCCCAGCAACCCAAAGACGCTGCAACAAGCTCGCGAGACCAGCTACCTGTTGGGTGGGCTAAAAGAGACGGCTGCAAGGCAAAATTGTTTGAGACAGTTGCAATGTAAAAAAAGAGTTTGGATGAGTTCGGTACTTGTCACGCCAACAAACTCCCAGATTCAAAGATCTACACTGGTTGTGAACCTGCTTGTTTCATCTTGTTTCCAAAGAGAAAGAGACCTCTCAACAACGCACCTGAGATGGATGGCATCACCAGCACGCCAGCAATGGATCCAAGTCCGCGAAGGGTTGCCAATAAAGCAAAGGCACAACCGGCCCGTTCCCTGTACCTATGCAGGGAATAAAGCGAATGAAGCGAATGAAGCGAATGAAGCTAGTGTCAACTGGAAGGAAAGCCTCAAAATGAACTCCCTAACAAATCCCCCGGATTTAGTGTCAATAGACGCTTAACAGGCGTAACATGCGTTCACGTTCTTTTGTCGTTCTTTTGACCTTGTCAGCTGAGGCACAGGTTCCCGCAAATGGCATTGTTATTGGTGCGTGCCAAGATGGTACTGAATCCCAGGAAGAAAGCGGCAGAGAGGTCCAGCACAGCTTTATCGAGGCTTAAGTCCTGCTTAGGTCGCTGCGTGGGATTGGCACATGTCTTGTCATTTCTTGTCTTATTTTGAGGCAATCTGTGACTTTCTGCAAAAAGAAAAGCAATCCTGAAAGTGTTTCAGAAGTCTAAGATGGTCTAAGTAGGATTAAGGAAGACGAGAGTTTCAGTGGACTTAGCTGGACATGCTTGGAGACAGGCTAAGCGGCTAAGGTTAGCGGCTAGCAGCGGCTAGGTCTCAACATTTCTCACTCGTGGCTCGTGGCTCCAGCTCGGCCAGCATCAAGGCGACCACAGCCATGGCAGCCTGGAAGACCAGCATCCAACGCCTACGGAGCAGCTGTGCGGCTGTCTGCGGAGCAGCTGTCTGCGTCCATGCGCGTCCAACGTGTCTCTGTTCAACGGCCCAAAATTGTCCAAATGGAGGTGTTCCGTGTGTTCCGTGTTACAAGACTAAAGCATCTAAAGCATCTAAAGCCACTAAACCGACTAGAGCAAGTAAATACAAGCGATGAAGGTGATGGAACAGACCGAATTTGTGTAAACACGGCCATTCGCATCTAAACGCGCTGCTTCTAGTGCCATCATATGCTATCCTCAAAATTGGAAGTCTTGAAAGCTTGAGCAAGACCTACTGCACATGATGTCCCTCCCTCACCACAAAAGAATACGAAAATGCAACAAACAAAGTAGCGAAAGCATGTGAAGCATGCGGCGTCTTGACAATGCACCTTCCGAAGCGATCAGCCATCGGAGCATAGACAAGACTTGCAAAAATGTGGCCCAATCCATTGAGAAGCAACGTAAGCTGAAAGTGCTCCTGCGAGAGAGCAGAGCCCGAGTACAAACTTACAACATCTTGCAACATTCCCCTAGAATTCCTAGAAAGTAACCGCTCCATCAATTGTTCCTATCGCCTGTCGATTTGGCAAAAGAACAACTTTCGGCCATGGATACATACCAGCAAAGTTTACAAAAAAGATCAGGAAAAACTGGTAAAACTTTCAATGTTCCGTTTTCCAAATTTTCCAAAAGCTCGAGCTCAAGACCTCACGTTCTTTGTATCCCGCCAGTCATGCTCCGAAGAGGATGTGGAAGTCCATCTGCTCGCCATGATGGGCAGCACGGCAGGCACGTATGCATTTAAACACCAACCTCAAGACAAGATGAACAGTCAACATCAGTCAACATCAGTCAACATCAGTCAACACAGAACACTATTGGCTTTCTTGGCAGGGTCTTTATTATGTCTTTCTTGGAATCGTTGAGGCTTTCAGTTACACATATGCGTTGAGAAGTCTTATTTTGTAACATGTGTCAGCGCCGAATTCTGTGTGACATCCGGCTCTGAACTGGTGCATCCTCCCAGGACCAGAAGTCACTGTCTCTGTGACTTGGCTCTGCTTTGCTGTTTTCATTTAGTTTCCTCCAACTTCCATCGAAGTCGTGCTCAATGCCTGAAAAAGAATGGCAAAGTGACAAAGATCCAGCTAGATAATATCTAAGAATCTAAGATGAATCTTGACTGCTTCAGGTCGCCTTCAGCAAAGGATAAGACGCCCAAACGTCGAGCTGGAGCTTCAGACAAAAGCTTTAGAGATAGCGATGATGCAGCTGACACGCTGGTATGGGCTTGGTCACTCGCGGGAAGGCAACACAGCAGTAGAACGCCTGGCAAATACATCTTCCATGAACAGGATGAAAAAAATCCGAAGAAAATGAATATAATTGAATGCAAAATGAAAGCAACAAGCAGAAGTATTTAGAAGTTGTTCCGGTTCGTTCAAATGTTCACACATCAACAAGAACCGTTCGAAGGTGAAAGTCAGGAAATAACAAGCTCTCCACCAACCTTTTGGCATTGCTTCAACAAATTTGTGTGATACGAATACAATATTATATAGCAAGTAAATATTTTTTAGAAAAAAAGTGTATTCATCGTTTCAGGCTCCGGATCGGTTCTGGCATGTGCGATCTTATCGGACTTTCTGCTTTACGAACCGGGCTCTGCCGGGCTCTGCCTAAAATGGCCAGGGTAAGCAGCGTCAGGGGAACTGCGATGCTATGCGGCCCAGCGAAGTCGATCACCGGTGCCACCACAGCAGGGCCAAGAAAGGCACTCGCAAAAAAAGAGAGCGAGAACATAGACCTCAAATTCGACAAATTCGACATCTGCAAATTGCCAACCCTCCGCAGGATTCAACAAAATTCAACAGGATTCAACCAACAAGATAATCGAGGCGAAGTCGTGTAAATGCTATGCTCTCACCACAAAGTCTTGAGAACTACAGATCATCCGGTCAGTGTCCTCCACCAACCACCACCAATTTTAGTATAACCGTAGTTCAAAATGTGTTTTGCTTCGCTTGGTGGCATGTACCAGTTCAGCAAATGCTGCGGCGCATAGTGGGTCAGCACATAGCCTTGGGATGGCCACAGAAGTCCTCACGCAACTCACCCTCTGCGACAGTTGGCAGAGGCAGAGTTTCAATAGAGGCAATGGGGTCAAACCAAAAGCATAAGGAAACAAATGATAAGCAAAAATGCAACGGAAATTTGGGCTCGCTAGTTCGATGCAGCCCAGCGCACCTTTTCTTCTCAGCGCTCTGCTTCGAAGGTAAACCAAAAGGGCTGCGGTACATGAACATGAATCATGCTACCTAAGAGGAACAGATCCTAGGTACACCCTATACACCAACACGCCTCCCGAGGGGAACGTGACTCAGGTCTGTTACCC
>Ga0126342_10014903_pt1 | contig 13675 bp, 14 predicted proteins | sample Cyp1metagenome_FD_92528 | JGI IMG/M metagenome (GOLD analysis project Ga0126342, IMG submission 92528) | Coral microbial communities from Lord Howe Island, Old Settlement Bay, Australia - Cyphastrea 1 metagenome | ecosystem: Host-associated > Invertebrates > Cnidaria > Coral ...
TAAAACCGTCTAGTTGAAAGGAAAGGAGAAAGGAAAGGAGAAAGGAAAGGAGAAAAGAAAGGAGAAAGGAAAGGAGAAAGGAAATGAGAAAGGAAAGGAGAAAGGGAAGGAGAAAGGAAAGGAAAAGGAAAGGAGAAAGGGAAGGAGAAAGGAAAGGAGAAAGGAAAGGAAAAAGGAAAGGAAAAAGGAAAGGAAAAAGGAAATGAAAAAGGAAAGGAAAAAGGGAAGGAAAAAGGGAAGGATTGGTGTGGCATTCTAAGTGTTACAAATGCAGCCGGGAGGGACAAAAATCGTCAAGGAAAGCATAATTCATGTGGAAATCAGCAAAAATCATAAAATACATACCCCCAAAACCCTTGGACACATTCTATGTGTAACATTTTTTGCAGCATTCTAAGTGTTAAACCGTGTGGTTAACTTTCGAAAACATCATTCTAAGTTTCGGTTCTCAACTATATATATTTTTTATTTATCTATTTATTTAACATCTCCAGCATTGCACGCACAATTCTTGCTCCATGCTGGTGCTGCATTGTCACAAGGCCTGGGCTTTACAAAAGTGGGCAGCAAGGCGGTTCGTGGGATTTGGGTGAAGTTTGAGCACCGCGCTGGCAGTCGAGGTTGGTTGTCAACATCTCAAGCATTACACGCACTATTTCTGCTCCATGTTGGTGCTGAAATGTCACGAGCTTCGGAAGGAATTGGATTGAGTTCACTTCCTGCACGTAGATTTCCATGACTCCGTTGCTGATCCAACGTCCCCTGCGCCGTGTAGCCTCCGAATCTTCAGAAACCAGCAAGAACCAGCTGGCGCCACCTGCGCGCAAACTCCTTAAATCGAGGCCTCTGCTCAGACCTTCAGGGAGCTTTGTCAGGTGGTTTGCTGCTAAAAGCTTCTGAAATGTTCCTCGCATTTTTTTGTCCCGACATGGGCCAAAGGCATTCACCTGGCAGCAAAAACCTAAACGCAAGGTCGATCAGGGCCAGGAGCTGCGGTTGGTCCAGCCGGGCTGCCTCATGTCTCGCTGTCTCGCCGCAGTGAACCTAGTCTTTGGTTCCCCGACCTCCAAGAGCGCGAAGTCAGAGGTCCCTCCCACGTCTCCAATCGTCGCAATGCCACCCCAGGACAAAGCTATTACCAGAGCATTGATAGCTCCGACACCATAGTACCTTCCTACACTAAATCCACAAAAAGATCCAAGCTCTGGGGGTCTGGAATGGCTGCGATTTGTGGGATGGCAGAAGACCAAGACGGACAGAACGCTGTGAGCAGATTGGCATAAGGCGGAGGCAGTCGGATGAGAGGAAAGAGACACACAAAGCAACCACAAGCAGGGCGCCAGTGCAATTCCAAGGAGAACCCAAAGTCCAGCAGACACAGAACAGACTGGAACAAATTCATCGACGGAGCCATACATGAGATTGCTGACGCAAAGCAGGCCAAGTCCAAATGCCAAAGGACCTTCACCCGCGAATCCAAGGGTTGAATCAAAACCCATGGTCCTCTTGGAAAGCCGATGGAAAGGGGAGTGCTTGTACTTTACTTCAGCAAACCTCGAGCTGTCCTGACTGCGCTTCCACGTCAATGGCCCTCCAATGAACAGCAAAGCAAGACGCACCCACTTTGCAGAACCGCGCTTCAAGGGAGATAGAGAGCAGATCCTCCGGAGTCCAGCCAGCTCCAACAAAAGACGTGACAGGTTCAGGAGGCTCATAGTCACGGGTAGGACAGTCCGCTACTGGTCGGCCCACGGTGGTACACAGGATAAAGTCCACCTGCAACAGAGATAGCCCCAGCACGCCTGACAGCAGATAGCAGGCCGAAGTCCATCGGAGGGGGGTGCGGCCTTTGACAAGGGCAGAAAGTCCAACGTTGGAGTCCAAAATGATGACATCTCGCGCAGGCACACACTCCAGGGCGACCTTCTTCAGAGCCGACAAACAACTGTCGTTCCGAGGTTGTTGATATGGGTGGGCAGCTTCCAAGACCAGGCCCTGTCAACATACCATCGCTTTGAGAACATCATTGACAAGTGAGTTCTCAAGTCCCTGAGTGTCAGGTGTCAAGCACTTCTCAGTGTCGAGCTTTCTACAGAAGGCCCTGTCAAAAGCACAAGCTAGGTTCTCAGCCAGCTCATCTGTGTAGATTGCAGAGCCTTTAGTCCACTTGCCTTCGATCTTGATATGCCCGTGATCTTTGCTGCATTTCCTATGAAGAGGGCGGAACTCCTTGTTCCTGTGGAGGAAGACAAATTCTTTCTGGTGAGGGGAGCCTTCAGCAAGCCTGAAAGGAGGAGACAAAGCCATTTGCTCAACCTCTTCATCTTTGTCCTATTGGGTCGTTCAAAAAAGCCAGGCACTCCAAGGATAGCAGCTCTGAAGATCGGGGCAAGTGCACGAAGTCCCCTCAAGGGCCCTAGCTCTGCAAGACCATAGCCCCTTGGAACATCATATCCACGAAGAGTAGGGCGCTGAGCAGGGGACAAAATTGTGCAGGGAGGCTCAACCATGAAACGGTCCAACAGGCCCTCATCCAGCAGAAAGAAAATCCATGAAAGAATTCGCGGGCTGCGGGTGTTGTAATAGGGCGAAGAATCCAAGTCCAAAACTGGCCCCACAGTCCAACCCTTCCTCACTAGAGCTCTGGTGACTTTTCCTGACCCTTCGCAAATTTCAATGAAATGGAATCGATGGGCGCGTGGCTTCTCAGGGCTAACTGAAGGTTCGGAAAAGTCCGGACCTGGGAAAAACTCGTGTTATCCTTCTCATGACATCAAGCTTTCGGATCAGGGCTTCTTCCCTGCGCAACTTGCGATGATAGCCACCTCTTTTCCGACCTGTCCTCCAAAGGGCCCGCATCATGGTAGCATCGCAGGAGCTGGAGACATAAGCACCTTTCGCATCAGAGGTGTCAGTGGCAAAGACACGGTCTCTGAAGCCAGCAGCAACTCCTCGGCTCAACCTGAAAAGCTTTGGGTTCTCCTGGTCTACCTTATCTGTGGAGCACAAATGGTAGGACTTGGCAAGCAAGGACATAAACTGGCGCCGGTGCACCATGACATGGGTCCATCCACCAATGAGACAGACACGAACTGCATCTGTAGTGTAAGGCATGCCAGCAAGCTCCAAAGACAGGAAGGAGAATGCAAGCCGTTTTTTGCCTGGAGCTGCGCACGAGTGGAAGAGCGAGAGTCAAGCTCTCCGCCTGTGACCTTTGCAAAGTGCTCATCAAAGACATCCTCGTCTGCAAAACCCAAAATGCCATGGGGCTCATAAGCTTCTGTAGCAGTAGCAGTGGACATCCTCTGCACGGACTTGGGCACAAAGCCAAGCCTGACATCTCGCGTCTCCGCAACCGACACGACATAGAAACCATCAATATCGACACACTGAACCACATCAGTTCCAAAGAATGGCAAATCAGATCTCAAAACTTCGGGATCACAAAGCAGGCCAGCCCTTTTCAGAAAATTGACCTGTGCCTCCGTGGCAAACTCAACTCTCCTGCAAGACCTTCCCAAGTCAGAAAGCACTGAGATCTGCTAGAGACGACATCATGGAAACAAATCTTCGGCCACAATCAGGAACCGAGATAAGCTCAGGACTGCTACCAAAAACGGAGCTGCCGCAAGTAGCACAGGGTGTTCAGCTGCTTTTGAGTGGGCAACACCGACAAAGCCCTGGCAGGTACAAAATGAAAATCTGCATGCCGAAAGGTCAAGGCCATGACCAAAGTGTGAAAGCCCTTGTCAAACACGCATCTCCCCCTCTGCCGGGAGCCACACCGCTTCTTTACGAAGAGCCCAATCTTTGGAACAGGCAGCGGGAACAAGGAAGCCTCAGGTGCTGAGGCGTCTACTCTGTCAACATGGAGCGTAGAGCGTAGAAACGCCGCAATCGGAGTTCTTGAATTTAGGACTTTCTCAGGCAGCCTTCTCATCCAAACAAAAGTAGAGCAAGCAAGCCCATGTTGAAAAAGCCGCAGGACCATTGCACCTGGCAAAGCAAGGCTCAGGAACAGAGGCACATGTAGTCCTGGTCGCAGACTAGGTTTCGGAGCTCCCCCTTCTTTGGGCCGTTGGCATACCAAGGCTTCTTTGGACCTCATGAAGCGTTTGTTCCTAAGGGCTGTCATCGGGCCTGGCTTCTTTCCAGGGAGGACGTCTTGCCTCCCCGTTGACATGAGGGCTGTGGCTGCCCAACCTACAGGACAAAGTGAGGCAAAGGCACGCATTCTTGGGTTGGTCGACACCGGCCGGCGGGTCTTCCTGAAGAGACAGGATCCACCCTACTATCTCCCACTTTCCAGTGGGCGCCAGAAGTTCTTGGGCGCCCACATTGTCGCCTTGCAGCATCTGGTCGGCCACTTGGGCAAGTAACCACATCGCCAAGCCCATGTCCCGTTGCTGAGCAAAACCTCCGTGCCTTTCCAGGTACTTCGCAAACATTGGCGTGTTCTGAAACTCTGCGAGGGACCCTGGAAGCTGGTCTGAAGGGCGAAGACGGCGATGAACATTTTGTGCCACCTTCAGCAGAAAGTTCCCTTCCTCAGCGCCAAGTCCTCTTGCATCCTGTCGCGGTCGCGCTTTACTGACCCTTTCAGAGAGATGCCTGAGGAACTGGAACACATTTCAAAATCCAAGGTTCTCGGGGCTGGCAAGATGGGACATCAACGAAGTCAAGACCTGGCTCTGCTACATCAAAACATCTGCCATCTGCAGAAGTCTGTTTTGGGCCACTTGCTCCAAGAACGCTTCCTCTGATGGAATGAACCCAGGCTCGTCTCCTAGACTTGGTTGGGCTGCGGACTGGGCCGGGGCCTTTCGCAAAGCTAAAGCCCGTGATCTGGAAGGAGGTGGACCAACTGCACTGAGAAACTGGGACTGAGGCACGGGCGGTATGGCAGGCATTGAGGAACTGAAGGGCTGTCTGCAAGTGCTGCCGTGGTACTCTTCCTCTGAGCAGGCCTCTTTGGAGAAGCACGTGTAGGCGCCGACTTTGCCTTGACAGTTGGCTGGGCTTCCTCTGCAGCGGAATAAAACTAGGCCGGTTCTTCGAAGCAACTTGGAGCCATTCCAGAGCAGAAGTCAAAAGGGAAGACGAGAGAGGCAGAAAGTCCACACCGTCTGCCGAGAAAGGCTGGCTCTCCATCGCGACGGTCACAAGGTCGAACTCTCTCAGAAAAGGCAAAGTTCCAATGCCAAAATCCACAAGGAGGATCTGCAGCATGGACCCTGTCTCGACCTCTTGACCATTGTCCTCCTCCAAAACTGCTGGCACTGTCACGAAGTGCGATGGGCCCACAAGGTCCTAGAAGCCGTCAAGCCGCTCCTCAAAACTTCGGCAGGGATGAAGTCCAGTGGAAGTCCAAGCAAAATTGCCCGTCTCTTGTGCCAGGGCATCTTCGTACCCAAGGGCCCCCAACTCTTCCACAGGGTTCCGGAGGACATAGAGATGGCCAGCCCCCCGTGTTCTCGACAATCTTGATGGCGTCCACGTTCAAGTCTGCCATTGCTCAGGAAAATCAACTCCAGCGGCAAGGCAGTAGACACGGGCCTCAGATTCTGATGGGAAACTGTGGGACAAGCTGTCCTTGGTGAACCTTGGCAGGATGCGGAAGTACTCACCCAGCCTGGGTGTGGACCAACAGGGCAATGAATGTCAGGGCCACGCAGAACCACATAGGGTGTCCGTTTGAGCGACAGCTTGGAGTCGGCCTTGGTGTTTGGACCCGAACCTCCAGCACAGCACGAGCCCAAAGTCCAACTTCCCAAGCTCGTTGTGCCCGATCAGAGGCGTCAACGCCCAATCTACCACGCAATTCTAAAGCGGCAGCAGAGACTCGGAGATAAGTCCAGCCACCTCAGAGCATTGGGAAGAGTGCACAGAGTCAGAGATGACAGAGAAGCCGGAAACCTCAGGGAGCGGCCACAGAAGCGGAGGGGCGGAAGGAAGGTGACCTGACGGAGTCGTTTTCACGAGAGCCCCAAGCTGACTCAAGTGAATCAGCTATCTGCCGCAGTGAGATGATGGCTAACCTAACGGCTCCGATCAATCCACCCCCGTTCATGCAAAGAAGCCCGAAGGCGGTCAGGCGCAGGAGGAGTGACCGAGGATGAACAATGGGCAGGACAGGCCAATCCAAACCACCCCGAGCTGGACCCGGCAAGGACAAACCTTGCCACTTCCGAAACCAAAGGATGCATGAAGCTTGAGCACCGCGCATGGCAGTCGAGGTTGATTGTCATCTGAAAAAATAAATAAATAAACTAATTATATATATATACATATATATATACACATATATATACCCATATATACATATATATTTACATATATATATATATCGCCCATTTATATGCACATATATATATATATAATTATTATTATTATCATATCCTTCTCTCTGCATGGAAAATTATGTCGCATGGTGACTTGCAAATGGTCAAAAAGCCTGCGGTCACCCAGAGCCATTACCTTCACAGTGTGCCATGTCCAGCCTGTCAAGTAGGCCAAGGCATTGCCGGTGCCCAAGCGCAGCACACACATCGTTGGGCTGCTCTTGAGGTTCTCATTCTCGGCACGCCTTGGAAATGACACAGGCATTGGATGACAGTGCGTGTGCTTGTATAGGCAGGACTTGTTAAAGACATAACTTGAATGTGGAGTGAAAGTGACTAGCACCTCTGTAACTAAACTAAACCGGTCTCCCCCAAGCTGGCTGCCCTGCCGCGGCAGCCAAGTGGCACTTTGGCCATGAAGTTCAGCAAGCCTCAGAGTCTATGGCCAAGGACACGCGGTTCTCAGGGCAACCGCGAATTGCTCACTGAAGGAAGAAACCTAGGAAAATGAAGGTGTTCATATCAGGACTGTGTCTGCTTCAAGGTATTCAAACCCTGTCATTTGTCATTGCGATCACATCCTGGAAGCTCCTATGGAGGTGCCATAAAGGTGAAGTATGGTGAACTACTCAGGTGCATCCACGAGAGCTTGATCCTCTCAGGACTTAAGACTATGTTTTGAGTTTTGATATTGATGTAGCTGTAGAAGGTTATTATATTATATAATATAATATATATAATATATATATATATATATAATAATCATGATATAAGGGTGATGATCAAATGGAAATGCTGCAGGAGTGGTGGTATCAAAGTATGGCACGAAGGGGCGGACAAAACGACGCTGTCTTGTACAAGGAGCTTGTCACGGTTCCATCACCTCCGCCGCAAACGACCACTTTGCACTCGCTATCGCCCATAACCTGGTTGCAAAGTGCCATCAAAAACATTCAAAAACAACGTCTGCCTCGTCATGAATATACGATCATCTAAGTAGCGCCACGGTGCCACTGTAAATTGGTGGGCACGTAGTGTACCGTATATCTGAATATCTCCACGTTCTCAATATATAGTGGCTTTTGATGGCTCTGACATCAAGCTACTTTAATTTGAAGGAAGATCAACAGAGAAGCCCTCTTTAAAGTCCGAAGGTGGGGGGGCATTGGCTTCCAGCACATTCAAGGCAGCACTTACTTTCCTGCTGCCAATGCCTAAGTCTTTCAAGCATCTCAGCAAGCTGGGACCTTCTATCCATCGCCTACATCGTCCCCCCAAATCGACTTGGCCTTCTTCAAAGCATGCTCTGCATCCTCCTCGCAGCAGCACACGAAGGTCCGCAAGGGTCCTACAATGCCCATCAGTTTCTTCTCCACCTTTTTGTTCACACCCTTGGCGTTTCCTGGGCGGATGCTAGGCTGGACAGCGCCAAGGACGTAATTTACCGTATCCCTCACGGCCAGGGAACGATTCAGGATCAACGCCACGGATCGTTGCTGGATGTTTGATAGAGCCTGTTGTGGGCATGAGAGCAATCCCGCCAAACAAAGAATGCAGCTTCAGAAAAGATCAGGAAAGGGTCATGCTATCGGCGAGAGATACTTCCAATAAGAAAACATCAAGTGTACATAGTCATAGCTGTCAAACAGTGACAGTCAGAAATCATTGGCGATTGACAGGTTGAAAAAGAAAACTCAGGATCATCAAGATCATCAGGCGGAAGAATCCAAAGAGCACCAGTTTCCACTCGAATTTCACTTGTCAGAGTCCCAGCGATAGAGTGGGCTGCATGTGTCAACACCACGTTTTGGACCCTTCTAGGAGATCTGCCACATTGTATACCAGTGATCAAAGCTCTGAAATACGAGACCTTCTTGGCAACTTGCATCTCCAGTTCATCAGGGTACTACGGACAATCATGGAGCGCAGCCACTGCAGGAGATAAATTTCCACCACTAGGATAAACATGGATAAACCATGAAATGAATCGAAATACGAGATCTTGACAGGCGAAATGTTGTACAAACACCTGCATCTCAGCACCCTGGCGGCCCTGGCGGCCCTGCGCCTCTTCGTAATCCACCTCGCAGCTGTCGTTCACCGGCCATGTGGCGGTCTCATGTCGAGGCACTCGGGTTGCTTGCACCTCCCCATTGACCGACAGAGGGGGGTTCCTCCATTGGTCAATTCAACAAACGGAAGGGAGAACACAGCAACAGTTTAATTAACTGAAACAGCTCGCAAACCTCCCAAAAATCCCCGCAAGGGCTGGGCTGAAATCGCATACTGCCATGCACAATATCACCCATTTTGATCTGCTCCAGTTAATGTTTTAAACGGCATGAACTCTTGTCAGAAGTGTTTATTCTCTCAAACGCCAGCAATGTGCAACATCCCAAGGATCCTTCATCTAAAAAAACCGTTTGCTTCGCTTGTTTCAAGTGTCAGAGTTATCCGAGTGATCTCCTGCACGAAATCACCGAAACTGCCAGCACCAACTGCCGCCATCACCTTCCTCTGCCGCCATTTTCGGCTGCCCACAGCTGCCACCGTAGCCAGGGCCACAAAGCGCTGCAGAGTTTTGGGCCACGCAGAGGTCCCCCAAGAAGAAGCTCCTGGGGCAACGGCGATACCTTTGGTGCTACAGCGTGATACAATACACCACACGATACCTCACAAAACACCTCATGTCGAATCAAACACTTCAAGTGCGAGGACCCATACGTCTATGTACCCCCTAGCGAAAACCATCGGCTGTTGTCCTTGTGATCCCTTCCAAGCAGACGAACGCCCGAAGTCCTCCCAACGCACAATCACTGCTCTAAATGATGGGACCATGGTGAAGAGCTCGGGAAAGGGACGCAGTAGTGGTGACTTGGGCAATGTTCAACCATTTCCGACGACATGATGGCCCTATCACCAAGGGCCTTTTCAATCAAATAGAATTGCCTATCATTGTGTTCCTCCATATTGATCCCATGAAGGGGAAGGACTTTGCTGGAGGTGATGCCACTGTGATGGGAAATCTGCTCGGTATGCTATTCTCTGCTGAAATTTTTGGATGGCCATCGGCAGCTCAGCCACCCCTTCGATGCCTGCCGCGCACTGGGCACCGCCACCCAGGTAACGAAAGCCGAAGGTGAACTCACCGCTGCCATGGCACAGCTGGCATTCCAGCACTGAAGCTGCAAAACTACAGCCAAATGGGGATCGAAATGGCCACCAAAAACATCCAGAGCTACGAAGCACTGAGAGTTTCTCTGGCTTTCCTCATGACCATCGTCTTCCCTACTTCTTGTTCTGGGCTTCTCCGACCCATATACCAAGTGTCAAGACAAATCAAGCCTTTGTGATGGTGATGGTCACGGTTAGGAACAAACTCGTAATCCACGGACAATCCTTCCAAAACCTTTCGGTTTCTCACCACTCTTCCAGCAATGCCTGAGCCAATCCAACGACTGGCGCTGGCATCTCGAGCCCGGGGAACTCCACAGAACGCCTAAGGCGGTTAGATGTCAAGGTACAGATGGAAGTCAAGATCAAATTGGCATATGGGGTCCCTTTCATGTTTGCCGGCACCTGTGAGCACAAGAGGCTACAGCAACCAAGAACACTGCACCTGAAAGAACCCCAATTAAACGCCTAGCGCTGGTAGCTCGGCAATCACAATTGAACCATGGTGCGGAGCAGTTGCAAATCTACGCGCGAGTGGAAGCGCCTGCACGAGACGTTGAGTTCAATGGAGTCTATATGTATATGACTGCTCAAAAGCGTCTCCCTGACCCGTACATCAAGAACAATGCATCTGTGTTGAACGACAAATGTATATGCAGCAAGCGACGCAGAGCAACTTCTTTTTTCCCCCACATCATTGAGTGGGGTTCTTGTTTATCTGTTGTGCGCTCCCGCCGTCCGCAACCACCTCCGCACACACACAGCTCTTCGCACACATCTTTGTCACATATATACACACACACGCAATCTTCACACACGACGCTCACACACAATACTTTGTCACACACAACTCTTTCAAACACGACCTACTCACGCACAACCTACTCATACACACTTTTGTCATACATAATTTTGTCACACACACACACACATTCCTCACACACAACTCTTTCACACACATCTCTTTCACACACAACTTTGTCACACACACACACAACTCTTTCACACATACAGTAACTCTTTCGCACACACAACTCTTTCACACACAGTTTACTCACACACAACTTTGTCACGCATAAGTTTGTCACACACACAGGCGCAACTTCCTCACACACAACTCTTTCACACACAACTTTGTCACACATAAGTTTGTCACACACGCACACCACTTCCTCACACACAACTCTTTCACACACAGCTCTTTCACACACAACTTTGTCACACATAACTTTGTCAGACACAACTGCTGTGACGCCGCGGTCCTTTGGCGCTGTGTGTGGCCGACCAAGCGGCCACCGATGTCACCAGGTGCCACTCCTGCCACGCAAAAGCGCCGCGCTGCCACACAAAGTGCCACAGAGCCCCGGGCGACTTGAGCCAACCAAGCGAGCCACCAGAGCCAGCCCAGTGCCATAACCGCCATGCAAAGTGAGCGTCGATGTCACCAGGTGCCGCAAAAGGTACGCCGATGTCACCAAGTGCCACGCCTGCCACACAAAGCGCCGTGGTGCCCCGGGCAAACAGAGCCGGCCAAGCGTGCCACCAGAGCCAGCACACTAGTCGCCCGGGGCGCCGCGGCACTTCGTGAGTCCATCTGTTGAGAAGCCGCTTCGACTGGCATCAATCCCTCGGCATATCCACCTTCCTGAATCACCGGGTTTGCTGCCTGGTTCCAACCACTTCTCTCATTGCTCCGCTTGCGTTTCAGCTTGCGGATTGGGTCGTAGCAATTTCGCTATCTTTGAAAGGAAAAACACAAATATCACAATCACGTCCTCGTGTCCCATAAATCTATCGATGGAGAATCAAGTCAGTTCCTACGCATTGAGATTTTCACAATCATGTTGAGTCAATTGAGCATCATTGGTTTCACCAGCACTGGCTGCCACACCTGTCGGGCTGCTGGCAAGTTCCGCCGGCGCGTTAAAGCTGCAGTGACGCGACGTGCAGGACGCATGGCTCCTGCAATTGGAAGTCCATGGGTTCAGCGCACATGTCGTGGAGAAAACGGATGGAGGCACCAACAATAAAGGGAGGGTATAGATGGGGGTGTAGCTTCATGCCTATTAGTATCTCTGACTCTGTATCACCCACATTTTGATCATCATGCCTTTGCGAATGGGTCAAAACCCCATGAACTGTATGCCTGAAAAAGAGGAATGGAACAAAAACGGTGGATGCATTTCCACCTGGGGAGTGGAACAAGATGCCTAGCTGCTCGGTTTTGTACATGGCACACCAGTGACAATCCCGCTTCTAATCTGGTGCCATTCAAAGCAAAAAGGAGCAGACATAAAAAGCAACGAGACGACCAGGTGTTCACGTTTGTCGATCGGCAGAAGCTAGTTGCAGCTAGTTAACTCTCAGTGGTTGGAATGGTACAAACGAGAATCTCCAAATCTCCACTAATTACCAACTTGTTCGAGAAGCGTGTTGACTCCAACACACCCCAGAGCTCACATCTTAAGAGCTCCTCAATTGCAAAGAACTTGATCCACGGGCGTGAAGTAAAACCAAGTTGGGAAGTCAGACCCGACGAGAAGCGGCCAAAATGGTATATAAAAAGTACACTCCAATCTTGGAATGAATTGCATAACCTTCACATGTGTGCCATCTCCACTTCATGTGCCCTTTTTGAAGCTACAAAGGCCGGCTACACTGGTGACAAGACCTGCCACACTGCTTAGCACCATGCACTGGAGTTTTCTGCGTGATGCGCCAGTGAAGCTCAAAGCTTGTGACACGTCCCTGGAGCCATAAAAATAGCAGCGCATCTTTGGCACAGACTGGCTAGCACCTAGCATGCAGCACACACCCTCAAACATTCGACTCTTGCACGCTTAAAGCAGAAGTGTAAATGCAGACCAGCGTGTCTGATCTGATGATATCCCCCTGTTGCCACTTTAGCTCCTAACCTCAGTTTTGCTGTATAGTGGTCCAAGACTGACAAATTGAAGGCAAACAAATACTATAGACCATAATATGTGTATATATATATATAGATATGTGTGTGTGTGCTGTGGCTATATATGATGTTCTTTTCTGTCGGAATCTTGGATCACAATATGTCCCAATTCTGGAAAATACTAATTAGATCAGACTAGATCCATGTAATGTTTCTGTGAATTTACATGATAATCAGCAGGTCCCAAGGTTTTCAATGCTGAGCCAACCTGCAACGATGTACGGCCCCACAAACAGGTGATAAAAACAAAAGTCTAGGCCCGAATCTTGCTCCGTGCTGAGCAGAATTTTGAAGAGATATTGGGAGTTGTGGGAGCTCCCTGTGGGAGATTGTCGGCCTTTCAATCCCAAACGGTCCAAACGTCTCACAGTCTTCTGAGATCCATGGCCAACCCTCCAGGACGTCGTCTTTGTCCTTCTCGAGTCTACGAACCTACGCTTAGTGCAGGAAGTTAGTGCAACAAGGAATTAGACATGGCATCGTCAATATTCGCCAATCGCTGTGTGGCATCTTGTCCTTCAGCCAATCCATGCCAAGTCAAAATACGGAAAAATCAAACGACTACCAGACTACCAGTGACTACCACTGAAAATCACAATGAAGTGACATGTCAAGCAAGTTGTTGTTCCTCCCCTCACTAATGTTGAGTTTTAATTAACTGCCAGACTTTTAGTGCCAAGGAAGGCCTCCTGTTTCAGCTTGATGACCTCCATCTCCTTTGCCTCCGCACAGTGAGAAGCAAACAGACACTCCAATGACCTCCAATCTGGTGCATCACAGGACTTCACGGAGCCAACTCGGCTGGACACCTGCACTGTTCATCAACCTTTCAAGACCTCGTTGCCAGTGAGAGAAGTTCAACCAGGCCCTCATCATATATTCAAGTTTTACCTCTTATATACCTATATACATATACTTATTTATGTATATTTATTTATTTATATGTATATTTATGTATTTATCTATTTATCTATCTAGTTAGTTAGTTAATTTAATTAATTATTAGTTTGTTAGATAGTCAGTTATATAAGTTATATCAAGTTATAACATAGACCCGGGCAAGCCGGTGGCAGAAGTTTCCCAAACATAAATGACCTATAGTTCAAAGACAACCTGTCCCGACCGTGTCCTTCCCTCGACACTCCACACCTCACACTGCACACTGCACTCTTCGCACTTCAAACTTCAAACTTCA
>Ga0126342_10014904_pt1 | contig 13675 bp, 9 predicted proteins | sample Cyp1metagenome_FD_92528 | JGI IMG/M metagenome (GOLD analysis project Ga0126342, IMG submission 92528) | Coral microbial communities from Lord Howe Island, Old Settlement Bay, Australia - Cyphastrea 1 metagenome | ecosystem: Host-associated > Invertebrates > Cnidaria > Coral ...
CCATGCAGACGTATGATTTTGGTTTGACTTTTGGCCCGGACTATGCCAGGCGCAGCTGAGATCCCTGAATTGTGAATTCAACTTTGCCGAGCCGCAGCGAGAATGCACCAAAGAGCTCCCAGCAAAAAAATACATTGATACACGCATATAACCAGATAAGGGTTCAGGAAAGCTCTATTTTCCTATTTTGCAGTATTCGCATGTGTTCAGATGCGACGCTGAGATGCGACGCTGAGTTCGGAGTAAGTTGGAAACACGCTGAGCTCCCGAGGATGGGACGGTGCATCAAGGAATTTGTTGCTTGTTCGCACAGTGGCCAAGATATCAAATTTCTGGACACTGGCTTTGTTGTGTGGAGATTGGATCAGACTGACAGGTTGGCAGTGCCAAGCGAACATCTATATAGTTGTGACATGTTGTGACATGTTGTGACATGTTGTGACATGTTGTGACATGTTGTGACATTGTGTTGATCTTTCCAAGTCTCGTTTGCAGGGGGCCGACTCGTTTGTTTCAAAGATGCATTGGCTGCTAAGTTACTAAGGCAATTCCCGGACACTGGCCAAACTGGATCAACGTAAACTGGGAAACCAGCGTGGCTTGCACTGGTGCAGATGATAGCAAGGCAGGAGCACTTTCCCGCCCACCACCTTTGTCGTTGGGAGAAATTGGGAATGCCAGCCAGCAAAGTATGAAATTATGATGCAAACTGTTTGGGTTGCCGTAGTTGTAGCCATATATGAGTAATTTGGTCCCTACGAAAATCGCATCCCTACATCTTTCCGTCCTCGAAACTTGCCATCATACTCACCATCGAAAGAAGTTTCAGCCATCCGACATCCACCCAGGAGACCTGGTTGTCCCTTTGCAGAACTCTGACACATGTGACACTTTGAGAATCCATCAACTCAACACTCAATCTGATCTTTTTGTAGTTCCCCAAAGTATCTCACAAAAAAATCTGACATATTAATGTCAGTGACATATTATGACATATTATGACATATTATGACATATTATGACATATTATGACATATTATGACATATTATGACCATGTTTCAACACTGCCAGCATTGTCAAGCTGTGGAGGTGAAGCTCTGGGACCTGGAAACCGGTGAGGTGTCCCAGACCCTCGACTGCTGCTTGGCTGTGGATGGTTTGGACGATTCACGATGATTCAGTGTCAGTTTGGGCAATGAAGACCTTCAAAGCTTTCCCATTCTTGAACAAAAAGGAAGAAATTCTGTGAATCGAAGATCATGAAAAGATCTTGAAGTGATTTTCAGTGATTCATCTCATCAGCCCTGTCCATCCTGGCCAAAATTGGATTGTTGGGCCAGGTCAACATCACTTGACACAATGCCTGGACGTGGATTGGGACAATGACTTGGTCCTGACTGGTTCCTTCGAGTCTTGGTACGTGCAGATTTGGGCCCCAAAAGTCTCACTGGCTCGTTGATGGAAAAGGGGGACCAACCTTTTTTTCATCACTAATTAGTCACTATAGTCTAATTAATGGTATCTACTAGATCTACCAGGTAGATCATATTTTTTTCCACAAGGACAGCATCAAGAATATCTGCAGGGCAAACGATATTGACGCGCGATATGCTTCAAGCTTGCACGGAAGCGCCATATATGGGCATGCCCTTGAAATGTTGAAACCCTCACATGCCACAAACCATTGATTTGTTTCAGAGAAGCCCAACTTCAAACACACACATCCAGAAATATACTCATGTTCTGTCTATCTATCTATCTGTCTGTCTATCTATAGACATGTATATTTATATATATATATACCTATGTCTGTAGACACGGCTATGTCATGTATGATCATGTTTATATGTAACATATGTACTGTAATATATATATATGGAACCGACCGCCGAGGATTTTCAGATAAAGCTCTGGGACATGAAGTCCACCTCCCTGGTGCAGCAGTTCGTCCAACAGAACCGCTGTTTGACCCGCGTCTGTTTGCACTGAAGATTCCCCAGGAGATTCCCAGATTCCCACAACACTGGGTTGCTGGGTTCAACGGCTGACCTTTTGCCACAAGAAATGGGTTCCGAAGTTTCCGAAAAGAGGTGGATTTTGTTGAGTCATGAATCATGATCAGCAACGGCAGGAGTCCATCGAGAAAGAGAACAGACATGTCCAGCGGGCCGCTACGCGGCTTTGTGGCTGATCATCATGACGCCGCAAGGTCAGTGGACCTGAGTGAATTAGTTGCGGAATTTTCAAATGCATGTTGCATGCTGTTCTCAGATGTATAAACCAAAATAGCTTGAGGATTTTGACGAGGTTGAGGAAACATGCTTGACATATTAGGTTTTCTGTCAAAAGACGATCGACGAATACCTGGCAAATCACAAGATTTGCTTGGAATTGACAATGACTGTGGTTACTGAATTAAGAAATGCACGACTTCATGACAGCCCTTTGGCCGCAATGGATCATTTCCTACCTGCTTGCATGGTGCACCATCGTGCGCTGGAATGTTACACCTAAACACCTCACAGTGCTTGAAGACTTTTCAACTTCCACCGGATCAGTTTCCAGACCCGGATCGGTCTTGTTTGTTTTTTTTGCGGCCATGCACGAAATTCGCCACTGGCCTGTTTTTTGCCTTACTTCAGAAGGGATGCGATTATTGATGGGTGCCTACAGGTCACTCTAAGCATCTCTTCCTGGCAAGCTTTGGTGGGCAAAGGCAATTACTGCTTTCAGCCGCCCTTGATTTTTTGGTATAGAATTGGATCAGAGGCATTCGAGGGACCTCATGGGTAGAGTAGAGTTTACATCACACACACACACAAAGTATCCGGTTTCCAAACGAAAGGTTCCGGAATTCTTTGGAAGCTGTCACGGCCTGATACTCATACTTCATGACTGGTCTCTTGCTGGATCCCGCTGATAAAGTCACTTGGATCCTTATCGGCAACTCGCAAAGTGAGACAGCTGATTTGTACCGCAGAACAGTAGCTGTGGATCCTTATCGGCAACTCGCAAAGTGAGACAGCTGATTTGTACCGCAGAACAGTAGCTGTGGTGGTGATGATGAACATTGCAATGGAAAAATCTATCAGAGATATGCCATCTATGATGATCTGTGCTTGATTCCAATGGTCAGATGCCGAGGACTGCGAGGAATCCAGAAGATTTAGATTTGGAATTTAGATCAATGATATCAATGTTCATCATCCTTCATCTCAAAGACAGGGAACTCCTGGCAGTTCAAAGGGGAAGCGTGATATGCTCATCAGGGGACCATGGCGCAAGGGGTGACTGGCGGTGACCGGTGAATCACGGTCCAGGTCCTGCGCTCTGTTTGAAATCGACCCCAAGGTGCACAGCCGGTGGGGATGATGTGCCACCTTCGAGCAGATGACAACTGCGGACTACAGCCTCAATGCTGTCACATGCATGCACCTGTTTAGTCCTTGTTTGTTTTTTGGTTGCACTAATTCATGATATCATTAAATATTTATAAATCATTATTCATCATTATGATTAATTATTGATCAATTATAAGTTGGTTTACCAGTTAAGTTTGCCACTTAAACAGTGAAACCATGTAAAACATTGTAAAACACCCATAGTTGGCCCAACTCCCTGGTGGTCCTATGTCCTAAGTTGTCATCATCGCAGGCCACTGCTTTAAGATTGCGGCCAGCAGCAGAGCGCTTTCGGCTTGGCCCAATGACCTCAGTGTGGTGGTCTGGTGGGGTTGTCAGTTCGGGTTAGGGTAGTGTTTTTTTTTGGTGAATATGTATTCTAAATGGGGCAGTTTGAAGCTTTTTTGGTAATTACGTGAACATCCAGTGACACCAGTGATCTGGTAGTTGCAAACAAAGTCCTCTGAAGTTGACCGGGACCTGCTGATATTGTCTCTTCGCAGCTCCGGTCCCAGGCTTGGAGCAACTTTTTCGTCAGCCACCAGCGGCACTGCACGGGAGGCTGTCGGAAAGAGGTGCAGATGGGATGGCGAGAGTCTGAACAACACCTTCCCCAGACCGGGTTGGATCCAAAATATTCCGAGCTGGCTGGTCCATCACGGTCTGGCCCTTTTTTCAGACCTACAGGGATCTTCAGGAACATTCCATGGAAGAGTTAGGGAATCTTTGAGCCAGTGTTTCGTGGATGGTTGGGAATAGGTCGGCGTTTGATCGTCCCAGAATGCAGGCACAGTCTCCCTATCTTGGTTGCTGCGCACCTTTGTTGGAACCTTGTATCCTTTTCATGGCAAGGTGCAAGCAGAATCATCTTTTGAAGGTAACCGTGAATCAATGTAAGAATCAATGTAAATCATTGTAAATCAATGTATCAATCGAATATCTCGTTAAATCATGGAGGATATTGTATGATGCACATTGATGCACGATATTCCAGGACATCGATGAAAGGATGACCGGGATTGACCGGGCCAAGGCGCACCAGCTGTTGGGCAACCTGCGGTTCTCGCCGCAGCAAGCGTCTGGAGCTTGGGACGCAGCCGGAGATTGCCGGAGCATCAGATCTGTGCTGAAAAGGTAGGCGAACGTAGGTCTGCATCATGCAGTTATGATGCAGTTATGCAGATTGATCATTATTTATCGGTATCATAAATCATAAATCTTCGTAAATATTCATAAATATTCATAAATAGTATCTCTCTCTCTCTCTCTTTCTCGCAATATGCATATAAGTAAGTATACATTTACACACACACACACGCATATTTACATATGTCGTGTGTACATGCACACATATGACTGATGTCAGGTTGGAAGCTTTGAGCCCATCGCAGGACTGCCGTGCGTCAAGACTTTCTTTGGTGATCTCCTTCCGTTCCCTGAGTTCACTTTGGAAAAGCACCTTTTCCTCTGGTCAGGAGCTCATCTTGAATCCAAAAACCTTGGCAGTGCCTGGCACTCACAAAGCGACAGGTCTGTATGAATGTTATGGAATCTGTTTGAGAAATGAGAACAGCTCATTTCCCGTGGGATTTACGATTCGATTTCGTCAGTGATATTGAGCCTCAAGCGGATATGATTCCTGCAAAGCACGCACACCAGTGCTACGCAGTTTTTCTAAGCAATGGACCAGCGCGCAGAGAAGCCAACTGCATTTTCACCACCGGAAAGGCTCCTTGTGGAGGTGAAGGCCAACTTTTTGTGATCCTCAGTAGTCAGCCTGATTTTGTGCAGGGCAGATGCTGCTCTCCGAAGGATTACGATCAATTGCTGGATTGGACAAGACAGTACCTCCAATGATTTGATCCTCAGGAGATAGCTTGTTTGCTAGATTTTCAGGGGGACATGCCAGGATTCAGTGGTGATCTACTTATATCTACTTGCCCACTGCCGTGCTCAAGCCGAAAAACCAGAAAAATGTTGATGCAGATACTGTTCACATCTGTTCACATTGGTTTCCTTATTGACCTGGGTTGTCGAGAAAACATCGGCCTGATCAAATCTGTGCTTGAACAAGACTCGCGCTTAAAGCTTTGCTGGGATTTTCAAGAGGTCTTGCAAGGCTTGATCTATCAAGCACATCCCAGTGAATTTAATGCTTGCTTAAAGAATGTGATCGATGTTCAAAACCCATTTTCCCGAACCGAGAATCATTTGGCATCACTTTCTTCAAAGATGAAAGAGGTAGCTTCTGTCCAAAAAGATCCTACTTGTCGCGCAGAACTGGCTGCGCCCAAGATGGACCCGCCAGACTGGGACAAATACCACGCATGCAGTGAACGTGCATTTCGAAGGCCGTTTTCCCGGCATTTCCTGGAGTATGGTGCTTCTAATGTCCTTGCTGTCGAGGCCATCATTTTCCCTCTGCGGGCTACTTGCAGTTTTGATGAAACAAGTGGAGAATGACAAGTACGACATTGAAACCTTGGTGTCATTGAGAAAAGAAGTTCTGATGCAATGCCCTGAGTCTAGGAACCAGGCCAGAGCAGCGTAAAGTATTTTCGCCACTGGGCTAAAATCCGTCACTTCGAGGCAATGAGACAGTCGAGAATGGAATAGAATGGACAACGGATCCGAAGAACATGAGACAATTATCGTCATGTTACGGGAGTGGTCGACCAGGCTCAGGAAACTCCAAGTGGATCCACTCCTGATTCAATGCCCTTCCAGGGAGATCAGCTTGATGAACTTCTCTGCAAGAAAGTTCCTAGAACGCTTTGTGTAAAGGCATGCTCAATAATTTGATTGCTGTGGGTCATTTTAGGTTCAAACCAGACATAGTGAATGAACTGTAGAAAGTGTAGGCAGGCCGAAGCTTACGAAGAGGACAGCTGGTGCTTGGGGTGTTCTGGACTTGAGACCCTTCAAACAGAACTTGGAGCAGCTTGGAAACTTGCTGGTTTCAGAGCTGCTGCTCACGACTCAATTGTGAGTTGTGTGCGCCAGGTTCGAGCGCTGCGTTCACTCGCGAGCAGCTCATACAGCGCTGACCGTAGTCGTGCAGCTGTGGAGAGCGTGCAGTCGAAGGGTCTAGCGGCGCCGCCCAGTCCACCCAAAGCACCTGCAAGGAGTCGGAGTTCTTTGCCTGCACCACCACCTCCTCCCAGTGTGAAAAGGCAAGAGGAGAGTGAGGAGAGTGAGGATTTAGAAGAAGAATCAGAAGAGGAAGAGATTGGAGAGAAAGTTACCGGGGCTTGCCCCAAAAGTGACCCATCTCGAAAGCCTCCTGAGCCCGAGGTTCCTCCACGAGAACCGCAGGACGATCGAGAACCATTACGCAGAAGCAGCCATCATCATCGACATCGTGAAGAAGAACGCCGAGAGGCAGATTGGGACAAGCCGAAAGAAAAGAAGTCAGGTAAGAAACACAAGCGAAAAAGAGAAGATCGGAAGAGAGGAAATCGTGGAGGTTCTAAGCATCCACGTTTATACAGGACATTAGACGATCCTAACATCCGTGTTCATCGTCGTCCTCCAGGCAGTTTTTGGGATAGTGAGAGATCCCTTGCTGGCCCTGGGCCGCGCAGTTCTCATCGCTGAGTATGGTAGAGGAAGAAGGTCTTGAATACCAGCTTGAAAAGTCAGAGGAATGGGATGCCTTGGTGTTGAACAGAGGAGATGTCATAGAAGTACATCTACCCAGTACCAATCTAGCTTGCACAGCAGATGTGTGGGCTGGCTTCTGGGTAAAGCAAGTCCTCATTTTGGGGACGGGCGAATATGCAGCCATAGTCAAAAGCCTGGGCTGCAGCGATCCAGACTGGAGCAAGTATCTGTCTGGAGTCTTCAATCGCCGAAAAGGAGCAATACATGTGTGTCAGTCAAGACCCTGCGCTGTCACCGAGGAGTTTGCTCTTCATGTGACGAAGCTGCGAGTCTTTACTGTGGCCGGATTTGCTCGCCCCTACATGACTCACTATACCAAGAGGCAGATTCAAAAATGGGAGGCAGACGGACCCGAGGAGGTGGACGACACGGCTTTAGACGTTTCTGCTTACCCTCGAGAAGAGAGTGCAGAGATGTTTGGAGACGACACGACGCCAGAGGAGCCGCGCAAAAGCGCGCTGAGAGCCACGGGAAAAGCTGCCCCGAAGCCCACAGGAGGAGAAGAGGAAGTGAAGAAGAAAGAGAAGAAGGAGAAAATTGGAGAAGAAGAGCGGCTAAGGCTTCGAGAAAGATTAGAGGCGGCTCGACAAAAGATGTTGGATTCAAATTCGCGGAATGGCGCTGGCCCGGAGGCCGTGCTGCCACCCGCTACCAGGGAGGTATCGGTTGCCTCTTCAAGCAGCGGTTATTCAGCCTCACTGGCCGAAGAGAACCAAGAAGGTTTGGAGGTGCCAGCGATAGCCGATGCTGGAGAGGAACAGAAGAAGAAAGTGAAAGAGCCCAGGAGAGCTCAAGCAGAGACCGAGAGGAGGAGAGAGAGAAAGGAAAGGGAGAAGTCTACCTTAGAGGTAGCAGTGAAGAAGTCGAAGTCGAGGACCATGGCGGAGGACACAAAAGATATCACTACGCACTCCTGGCAAGACCAACTGCTCAGGAAAGCCGCGCAGACAGCCGCTGCCAAGCAAGACAAGATCAAAGCCGAGAAGATCCGACAACGAAAGAAAGACCCTGGGTATCAGCTAGCGCAGATCCTTACCAAGATCACTCAGGGTGGAACGGATCGATCGAGGAAGAGGCAGAGACCTTCGAATGGGGGCTCAGAGGAGGAAGAGGATCTGAGTCGTCAGAAGAAGAAGAAGAAAAAGAAAAAGAAGAAAGGCCACCGAAGCGGGCCCGGGGGCTCAAGCTCACCAGGCAGCAGTTCACAGATAGGGAGCTCCGACAGCAACTCCATGAGAGACTTGGAAAGGGACGAGAGTTCCAGCAGCGAAGGCAAGAAGTTGGAGGCCCCTTTGAAGAGGAAATCCAAGAACCGCCCAGGTTCAGTGCTAGCCATGCTTCTGGAACACGCCAGATCCAAGTTGGATCAGTCAGCAAAGGTATCGGTGGAGACGGCTGCAACTTCATCGATGACGAAAGGCATCAAACTGAGCAGCTACTTCTCCATCATTGTCCGACCGCAGGTGGGCTCTTCGATGGCGCAGGCGAGGGAGCTCCACCACCTGTCGCAGGCGATAGATCTTCTACGACAAGGAGATCTGGACGTGTTAGGCGATGTACTCGCCTCCAGGTTCATCTCGATACATCAGGCGGTCATAGACGGCTCATGGGCCACCGCAAGGCATCTCGAGATGCTTCCCTTGGAGGAAGGAAGCGCAGCTGGACCGGAGGTGATTCTCAACGCCAGGCGTCAAGCCCGTCTTGCGGCCAAGTTGGCGCCGGGCGATGCTTGGAGTTGGTCCAGCACTCCACGCAGCAAAGGCGGCAGAGGAAAAGGATCGCAATGGCAAGATGGAGGACAGGAAGGAAAAGGAAAGGGCAAGAAAGGTGGCAAAGGAAAGATGAAAGGAAAAGGATGGCAGAATCAGGAGAAGGAGACCGATGGCAAAACACGGGAAAAGATTCCCGAGAAGTAGGAATGCAATCGGGCCCGAGCATGGCGCTGGCTCAGGCCGCTGCTGCCGTGGATCCGGGGGATGGAAGTACAGTGGGGTGGAGCCTGGCCGATTTGAAGTCAGCCATCAAGCGGTGCAACTCATTCAAATGCATGGGTGTGGTATTGGCTTGGTGGCTTATCGCTGGCCGCTCCGTTCCTTTCCTGGATCAGGTAGTTGCAGAATTCACAAGACCGTGGATCGTTTTGGTTGCCAAGCACAAGTCAGCCCACTCGCGAAGACGGGGTGTGACTTTTCCACTCAGAAGAGGAGAGCTGCATGAGCTGGTTGAGGTCTTCGCTGCTAGTTCTCTGGCCTCGCTGGCCGTTGAGACAAGCGCGAACCTGTGGGGAAGTAAGGCATGGGCCTATTTGACCATGGGTGCATTGAATCATTTGGCTGGATTTAGTGCTAGGCTGGAACCTGGCCGTTGGACAGCACCAGAGCTTTCTGTGTTTAGCTCAGTGTTGCTGGCGTCTGAAAGGCGTTGCGCCTCAGATGTGGCATACTTCACCTGTGAGGAAGATGCATGGCAAAAAGAGATTAGCAGCAAGAAAGTGGGATATAATGGTGAAGAGCTCACTACTTGTCATCAACTCACATGGGAACAAGTACTGCCGGCACTACCTCCTGAAGAACACGGTGGTTGTATTAACTGTTTGGATTGGGTAGGACCACGAACTAAGGAATTTCTAACTGACCCTTCAAAGTTGCTGAAGCACGAAGATGACGTAACTTTGCCAAAAATGCCGGGAAGAATCCACATTCGAGAGAGCGACAAGATGCGCATTGCAGCAGAATTGGTCAGACGAAATGTTTGTTGTTGGATTCCATTGGACAGGGTTTATTCTGTCAAGGGTGTTAGAATTTTGAATGGAATGTTCGGAGTAGCTAAACCCTCTCAACTTGGTGATGGTCGTCCTATTCTTCGAGTAATCATGAATCTCACTGGATCAAATGAAACTCAACTACAACTTGAGGGTGGCTGTTCATCATTGCCTGCAATTACATCATGGCAAAGTATAATCCTGGATTCAGGGGAACAGTTATCGTTGCATCAAAGCGATATGTGCAGTGCTTTCTATCTATTCAGAATCCCTAGTGTATGGCAACGTCACTTAGCTTTCAACATTTTGGCACCGGGGGAAACTGTCGGGGGCATACCTGGCCGCAGTTATGCTTTAGCTTGTTCAGTTATCCCCATGGGTTGGTTAAACTCAGTAGGGGTGATGCAAGAGATTTCGGAGAGGCTACTTTCAGTTGGTTTGGGGGCTGAACATAGGCTGGCGCGAGGGTATGCTTTACCGCCATGGATGAACGCCATTTTGGATCATGCCAATGAGAAGGGGCGCTGTTGGTGGCATGTGTACTTGGACAACTACGCTTGTGGGGAAAGAATGTTATTGAGTGAATCTGGTGAGAGTGCCCAACTATTTCACATGGCAGCCGAAGCAGCATGGTCATCAGCAGGAGTTGTATCCTCAGCTAAAAAGAGGATCAGTGGCGCTACCCGCATTACTGAACTGGGCGCAGAGATTGATGGACAACTAGGTATGCTCGGAGTGAGCACTGAGAAGCTTCTGAAGATTATGGTAGGAACTTTGTGGATGGTTTCACAAAAGTTTTTGGATCGCAAAACTGTCCAGGTAATGGCGGGTCGCTGGGTGTTTGTATTACAGTTCCGAAGACCAGCTATGAGTTGTCTTCAGAGAACATGGGAGTACATTGGAGGTAAGGCCAAGATGGGTGCAACATTGAGGGAAGCTGTCAAAAGAGAGTTCATGTCGCTAGTTTTTCTTGCGCCGCTTTTACACTGCAATTTGGCGGCAGGAGTCTGCCCACATGTGATTTGCACTGATGCTTCTGAAACTGGGGGATCGTTGGAAACAAGCAGCAAATTGACGGAGGTAGGCTTAGATTTCCTGCAAGCTAGTGAAAAGTTGGAATATCAGAGGTCTACAACAGTGGCACCTATACTCATTGTCAGTTTGTTCAACGGCATAGGAGGGTCGTTTAGGTGCTACGACCTGGCAGGTATCACTCCTATGGGACGAATCGCAGCAGAGCTGGATGATGCCGGAAATCGCATCACGCAGAGGCGTTGGCCAGGAACAATCATTGTGAAGGACGTGAAGGACATAACTAGAAAACAAGTTCAAATTTGGAGCAGAAAATTTTTGGAAATTGAGGAGATTCACATATGGGCCGGTTGGCCTTGCGTGGATTTATCAGCAGTGAAATTTGGACGTCAGAATCTGCAAGGACCGCAAAGTAGTTTATTTTGGGAAATCCCACGAGTCAAACAACTATTCACTGAAGAATTTGGAGAGCACGTCCAAGTCAAGCATGTTTTGGAAAACGTTGCATCAATGGATGAATCTGCAGCAAGTGAGATTTCGAATGAAATGGGAACGCTACCATATAAGTTGGACTGTGCTGACGCTGTTCCTATGAGACGTCCAAGGTTTGCATGGACTTCAGAAAAACTGGAGGGATGCCTGACTGGAATTACCGTAGAAAATAAACGATACTGGAAGGAAGTCCATGCCCCCGCAAGTTATCCTTCTACAGAGCAGTGGATTACAGAAGGGTATCAATGGCTTGGAGAATCAACTGGAGCCATTTTTCCAACTTGCCTTAAAAGCATTCCGAGAAATGCGCCACCACCGAAGCCAGCAGGGTTAGAGAAAACAGATGGAGCTACAAGGGAAAGATGGCGCTTGGACAGTTTTCGTTACCCCCCATATCAGTATGATCAGCGTTTTCTTATTACAAGTGAAAGTTCATGGAGATTGCTGAATGCCACTGAAAAGGAGCTGTTGTTAGGGTATGGTTTTGAACATACACGCTTAGCATGGAGCACGTCAAAGGCCAAACAAAACAAACTGGGATTTTCTGACTGTCGACATCGATTACTTGGGGATTCTTTCAGTTGCTTCTCATTTGTCATCTTAGCTGTTGCTTGTTCACTACGACATTTGCCACAACTAGCGTATTCGCACTTAGCTTCTCGAATGGGCATGGCTCCAGGTTTCTGTGCACATATCCGCAGTGTTGCACCTTTGCAACGGCGACTTTGTTATGGTACAGCTTCAGTGGAAGAGAAATATCGAGACAATGGAATTGGTTTATTGAACAGGATGTTATTAAGGCGTACTAATCACACGGGGTCTGACATAAGGGTATTGACAGGAGAGATTTTTAACAGCAAAACATTTCCCAGGGAGTCCGTATCGTCCTCGTGGTGGACTTGGTCGCATGGATTTGACACCAAATGGAAGCAACGTAGCCACATTAATGTTTTGGAATTGGAGATGATCCTGCTGGGGGTTAAATTTCAGATTAGCCGGTTTCATGCAAGAGATATGCGCATCTTTCAACTCACTGACTCTTACATTGGTTTGAGTGTGACAAGTAAGGGTCGTACCAGCAGCAAGCAACTGACAAGGGTGCTTAATAGTATTTCTGCGCACTTGTTAGGCCATGGACTGCAACTCGTATTAGGCCACCTGGATTCAGGTGACAACCCGGCAGATGAGGGTTCCAGACGTTAAAAAGCCTCGTTTGCTCGCTGGCAGATTTAGCCGTGCAGAGCGTCGCAGACAAAGGGCAAAAATTTCATTGGATGAGGCAGCACTAACATATAAAACACAGGTGCGTTACTACACAGCACTTCGCAAAATGATCACTTTTGTGGAACAAGCAAGGAATGAAGATCATTTGGACACGTTGCTGTGTAATTGGATCAGAAAAATGTGGTATAAAGGTGAGCCTCTTCTGACAATTGGTGATGGGCTTAGCGCTTTGCACTTTTTCCAGCCTTGGACCAGGAGAAAAATTCCTCACAGTTGGAAGCTATTCTCTGTTTGGAGAAAAGTGGAAATCCCAAGCAGGGCTCCACCACTTACATGGGAATTGGTTTCCAGTATGGCAGCGTATGAATGGGAGCACCATAATTTTCAAATGGCTGTCTTGTTGTTAGTTTCGTTTCACTGTTTATTGCGTACGGGAGAATGTCTGTCCATCACTCCAAGCGATGTGGCACTGGGGCCTACAGAGGGGATTTTGTCCTTGAAGGGGACGAAGACAGGACTTCGCCATAATGCTGATGAAGCTATTAGCATTACTCACCCTTTGGTGCTTGAATTCTTGCGGGTCTTGGTGGAAACAAGACATGTACTAAATACTGTTTCTTTGCCCATTTGGACAGGTACTGCAGCTCAATTTCGCAGCCGTTTTCAAACGTTGGTTGAACTCATGGGGCTCGAAACCCACAACTTCAGACCTTATTCATTGAGAAGGGGAGGTGCGACAGACATGTTTCAACAAACAAAATCTATGGAGGCAGCTTTGATACGTGGACGTTGGGAAAGTTCAAGAGTGGCCCGTTTATATATCTCCGATGGCCTCAGCTATCTTCCAACGATAAAGATGTCTGAGCATACCAAGCTTTTTCTTCACACATTCAATTTACAAACGTTCACAAAGTGAACATGGACACTCTGTTTGGATGCGTGGAAATGCTGGTTTTGCTGGTTCTACCGTGCATTTCCTTAAGGGATTCTTTGCAGGTTTTCTTGACGGTTAAATGACCTCTACCAGGAGGGATTACTTTTTCCGCTTCCAGGCGGTTCAGATAAAGTCTTCTGCCAGGAAGACAAAATAAATGAATATAG
>Ga0126342_10014905_pt1 | contig 13675 bp, 12 predicted proteins | sample Cyp1metagenome_FD_92528 | JGI IMG/M metagenome (GOLD analysis project Ga0126342, IMG submission 92528) | Coral microbial communities from Lord Howe Island, Old Settlement Bay, Australia - Cyphastrea 1 metagenome | ecosystem: Host-associated > Invertebrates > Cnidaria > Coral ...
GCGCTGGGGCCTTGGTGTGACCGGGGGATTCTTCATACAAAATATGGTACCCCAATGATCAACAGCCCAGTGGCTGTAAAAATCTGCGGGTGCACATTTGTTGTAAGAAAAAACATGTTTTTTTTCAACAAAAACTGGTTCCAAGTGTAGATGTTCCCTCCAATTGCCCGGTTCTTGATATTCTTTGTCTGGATCCTATTGGGTGCAATAAGTTAAATGTCACTACTTCACCACCGCAAATGGCAGCCCTCTGTGCCAAGGGGCCAATCGTTGTGAATGTAGGCAATCCGACCCGTGCGATTGTCCCTGGGGCACAAAGGAGTCCACAGGAAGTCAGCGGATCACTGGTCAAAGCAAAAGGGGAGAGACATCTACCCTCTGGTAATTTAACATAGCTATTGAAAATGGCCATTTATAGTTGATTTACCCATTAAGAATATTTAAGAATGGTGATTTTCCAGTTCGCTATGTAAACGTTTACCAGGTTACCAGAGGGTAAAACATTCTAAAACTGGGCTAGTGTCGTACCCCCAATAACTCGGGTCTTTTCCATCAGAATCATCACGGTCTCATGAACTGCCAAGAACTGACTGGGACCCTCGGTGTCCAGAACGATGCAGATCATTGACAGATTGAGTGCACCCACTCTTTTTCGAGTTCACACGAGTACAAAAAATGCAGTTGTACAATCTTGGAGTAAGCAAACAGTTCCAAACAGTTTGCATTGTTCGACGCTTCGTCGCAGTTTGCTGTCGAATCAACCCATCAACCCTCTGAGATTGCCACATCCAGCAACGTATTCGCATGCCGATCGTGGCTGGTATCTGACGGGGCAAGCAGGTGCGTTCTTTGCTAATTGCAATTTGGAGAGTATCATCTGTTGAAGACCACAGGCACAAGAAGCAGAGCTCAAAGTGGCTCAGGAAATACATGAAGTCACCTGTTCGGAGTATCCTAGGTCGCGATTGCTACGCTATGAACGAGGCATGGGTCAGCTATGACAGCATCTGTAAGGGGATGAACGTCTCAGCTATGTGTGTGCTATGGTCAAGACATGGTAGGGTTCCTCGTCCTCCATCCTTCGGGGAACAAATCCACTTGTAACTTGACCTGAGGCACACATCCCAATGCCATCTCAAGATACCTGCACCATATCATAGCCCAGTTTTTCCATTGCTAAAATATACCCCAGATACCTAGATGGCGTAGGACAACCACTTACACTTACTAATTCCATCCCCTTAATGTTAAACATCCCAACTGTATGGTCCCCTATCAATGTGATGTCATCTCTACATCCACCATGGTGGGGCTGGTGTTTCACTTGAAAGCCATGGCGACTTGGGGATCATTTTAATCAACCAACAATGTATAATATAATTTCATACAACTGATTTGTTCCCAAGAAGAATGGTGATTAATGTCACCAAGCATAGTGGGGAAATAATTGTGTATATATAAATATATTGATCATATATATATATGTATATATACATATTCCCATGAATCCCATCCCATTAAGTGCGCGATGGTACCTGCTGGACGTCCTGCAGCGGCCAACCATCCTCCGTCACGAACCTGGAGCCGGGGTGACCGCTAGATGGGACCGGAAAAATCGATGTTGATCATACCGTCTTAACTGGAATGGTTTTTCTAATACCCCCTGGTAATTTATAGGGGATTTATATGGGATATAATGGGAATTAGCCTCTGGATCCCCCTGGTAATTTGTCACATAGCGAACTGGAAGCCATGGCCCATAGAAACAGTTGACCAAAAAAAAAGATGGTGATTTGCCAGTTCGCTATGTAAACGTTAAAAAAAGAGGGTAACCAAAAAAAAACAAAAAAAAAACGCCATCTACGGGCGTGGAGTTGAGATGATCTCAGATCCAACACCACGGATCCGCCATGGCTCGCGGAACGGCGGAACTGGCCTCTTGACCTCCCACTCCCACTCCTGCGGTTTCAAATTTGGATCAGTTCAAAGTTCGCCACTGAAGTCACATAAGATGATACTGAAGAAACATGAAGAACTTGAGGAATCGAGAACTGTCATCTCTCAAACTCGCTACCCCCAATGGTAGACAACCCGAACCAGAAACCATCCCAACTTTCACAGTGGAGGTTTACATAGCTTTATTGCCTTGGGTGAAGCACATCCCAAATCAATCGGGATAGATCAACCTATGAAACAGAAACACTCTTTGAATCGGGGATGAACATCCCATTTACCGTTTATTTCGACCTGCTATTTTGGTGCAAAAACCAATGGATTCCATAGGTCTTGACTTGCAACCAGAATTCCTTCATGATGAGAATACGATATGTCAATATATTTCAATATATGTTCAATATATTGCAATAAATAATGATAATTCTATGAACCTATCCATCTAAAAAAAAAATAAACAACCAATATTTTACCAATATAAAATCTTTGTTATTTGGGGGTGTCTTCTCAAGACACCAAAGGCTCCACTCCTGACCATTGTCAGAGAGCACGCGGAAGGTGCCAGGCCTAAGACAGTACGGGGAGGCTTTCCCAGCATAATTTATTTGGCAAGAAATAGATTGATTTCAATTTTAAAAAGTGCTACAAAAACTCTATATATATATATATATATATATAGCACGGTTGTTTTTGTTGGCCACAATTGACCAGCTTGTTTTTTGGGAATTGTTGCGGAAAAAAAAAAACTATATACTCCCAGTGGTTTCTTTGTCTTGAACATCTGGTTCTCAAAACGAAACACCAACAACTATTTCTCGGAGTAACAGGTTCGTTTAAGCCAATTTCGGGCGTTGGAAACATCCCGCGATGTTGGTCTTAAACAGTCTTAAACTGCAGTGAAGCAACCAATGTGTTAAACCCAATGCCATAAACCATCCCCAAATCACCATTTATGGCATTGGTGTCCCTGGTGTGTGGATGTACTCTGTGGTACTCAAGATGTTGACATATGGCTTTGCCTAGCAAATCTCGCCAAAAAATCGGCTATCCATGGGTATCCCAATCGATCCCATGGATTTTTTTTAACCTGGCTGGGATCCCCAGACGTGCGCCCCCGGCAGGCCACAACTTCCCCGCAGTGGCCATTGGCATGGTTGCGAACCTTCGAATTTGGACGTTTGGACCCAAAGGGGGATGATTTCCACGGCGCTTTTTTCCACGTGAAAAAGTGAAAACCCACGGAAAAAACAAAAAAAAAACTACGTCGCGACACGTGTGTAGAAACACCACATGAGTGCACATTGTGTGCACATTGTGTGCACATTGTGTCAACATATGAATCTGTGCCTTTGTGTGTGTGTAGTTGCGGCATTTCTACGTAACATTGCTATGGCTATGGCCTACCTCAAGAGATCCAGCTGACACCAGGAATGATTGTCCGATCCCATTCTTGAAGAATCCCATCCCATCATATCAGACACCCAAACGAAGCAGCGGATGTATGGAAATTCCTAATTGGGACCATCATTCTATGGGGGTGTTTAGTAAGTTTAGTATGAATTATCTATGAATTGGGGATGGAATTATTACATTTATTACGGATTACAGATGTACACATAGATATTACATAGCTTATTATTACGGATCACATAGCTTGATCCGAATCTTCCCCGATTCTGAGTCTTCCCGCCCTTAAGCCGATGTACACAGGGACGGCTCCGTCCTGCGATCTGAAAGGGACGCCCAGTTTCGGAAAGTCTCCAGAAGTTGCCACGTAAATTGGGGAAGGGAACAGACTAAATATAAGATGAATATGAAATGCACGTGAAATGAATATGAAATGCATGTAAAATGAATATAAGATGAATATAAGATGAATATATAATGAATATAAAATGAATATAAAATGAATATATAATGAATATAAAATGAATATAAAGTGAATATAAAATGAATATAAAATGAATATGTGAATGGACCTGAATGGAAGAAAATCATGAAAATCACTGATCTATCAATGGAACAAAGGACCAACCATCACGAGCCCCTTCGAAGACCCACCCCTTTCGCAGAAGATCCTGCCTTGTTGTGGCCTGTCAAGCATCACAAGGGGTGAACTGACTTTGGCAGTTCTTAGGCAACACACAGCGGGTCAAGAACAGAAGATATTTCACCCAAATGAGGGATGCTTCCCCAATCTATGGCTATCTTTTCTTGGGGAAATGATGGTAAACACAGAATGGCACTGCTCCAATCAACGGCACACTGTTTGGCATCACCCGGCCCCATAAATTGGTCCCTGGCCTTGCCACTTGCCCTTTCCACCCGCACCCTGGCGAGTATGGGACCAGTTTGATGCCAAAGCAGGGTTTCTTCAGGGCTTCATGATTGTACAATGTACTAGACTATATATAAACCATCATATGGAGTTTTCCTCAGTCATGGGGGTACCCCCACTTATCATCCAGTCATGGATGACCATTTTAGTATTGGACCTATGGTGACTCTAGGCCACAGGGGCCTGTGGCCGCGCACCTTCTCGTTTCTTTCAGCGAAGCGGACCTCCATGTTCACGGAGCTACCTGCGCTCCGTATGCAGCCACTGCTCGGGAAAAGCCATGTTCAAAAACAACATGGCCATGGATCAATAATGGATCAATATGGATCAATACCTATGAGTACCAGCTATACTATATTTAGATGTGAAAAAACCCACCAAAATTCCACGGTCTTGTCCCCCTGCCTTTGCACAGCTGCAACGCTTGTAGCGCCGCGACGTGAGAGATGTACCTGGGATTCTTTGAATAGCAATTTCCAGTCATTGGGGATGGTGTTCTACTGGGTTTGCATTCTAATTGGAACCAGTAACTGCCAGTAACTAGTATATACTAGTATATACTAGTATATACTAGTATATACTAGTATATACTAGTTACCAAAAAAATAATTCCGGTTACAACCTACAACTGTAGATATTCCAGTTACTGTAATAGATATTCCAGTTATATATTACAACCTATATATACATACATAACTGGAATATCGATAGGTCCCAACCATTCGCTGATCCACCTGGCACATCCACCCCAGGGTGAACGATTCGGCGATTCGGCGAAGATCTCGTGAATTTTAAAATGGTGGGCTCTGGGATCAGCCAATTCACCATATAACCATATAACCAATTAACTATATTATATTATATTATATTGTATTATATCATATTATATTATATTATATTATATTATATTATATATATATTATATTATATTATATTATATATATATTATATTATATTATATTATATTGTAGTCATATTATATATATAACACCATGTATAGTCATATATAACTGAAATATTGTAGGACCCAGTGTAGAATTCGACTCATCTCCATTGAGAAAAATCGATCATCGCACAAGAGTATCGAGCCTTTCAGCCTTGGCCGCGCACTTGACGATTGCAGCTCGGCTTTGAAGGCCTTCCCGGAAAAGGGAAGATTGAGAAGATGGTGGCTGGTTTTAGTGCTTTTTTTCTGGCTGTGAGTGTGTGATGTTTGGTTAGTTTTCTAATGTTTCGAAACATTTTGTAGGTGTCCAACCAGGGATGATCAATTCGTTTGTACAAGCTACAATGAACGCAGATTCGGGAGGTAACGGACAAGATTTTGGGATTCACCCTCTCGACATTGCATGGCTGATACCATAGAACTATCAAGAAAAAGATGATTTCGAAAGAAAACCACAGCAGACTTCCCACCCCTGTCATTCATGAGGCAGGTCCAAGCCAGAATTCGCAGGAAAGCATGGCTTTAATGAGGCAAAGCCAAAACCATGGTTGCCATGGTCAAAAAGAAGGTGTATGGTTTATGGTAATCCATCTCATGTTGGGAATCCTTAGAATGGCTTTACAAAATTATACAGTACAAATCCCTGTGAACAGAATTCATGACCATCCCCTAATATGAGCACTTCGCCCAAGAATTGAACATGGCACATTATATTATACAGTAATACATATATATATATACATATATATATAAACTATCCCTCACTTGTTTTTATGAAACTGTAGCAACACCCAGCCATAGAACACCCGTGCCTTGCCGCTGGTGCAACAAGATGCAACCTGTGATCTGGGACGCCTCAGCGGCGCGCCGAAGGGGTTTTTTTTGCCCACGATGTTTGGGCTCCAGCCGGTCCAGCCTTCACCCCTTTTTTGTAGGAACCAAAAGGAGCCTTTTTTGGGGTGCTTAATGTAACAAGCCAATTCAAAAAACCTCGATTTTCCACTGAACCTGAAATCCCCTGTGGATGGGGTCATTGATCCACCTGGAACTGATTTTCAAGTGAAAATCAAGGAAACTTTGGGAAAAACCTGTTTCCGTTTTTTCCATGGACACGATCGAGCCAAGTCGTCGGCATGCAACATGGGAAGGGATTTCAGAGATCTTGGCCGGATGAAGTCAAAACTGAAGTCCAAAATAAAGAAGTATCAAAATATAAGAGCGATTGCATTTGATATCATTAGATACATCGTGATCATGGGCCATGGGCATATAAGAAATCAATGTGATACACATTTGTTTTCTATACCCCTTCCCATTCTATCCGATATCAAGTACTCTGAGTTGGCTGCGTCGCCCCCGATGTCCTGATGAAATGCCTTCGGCCGCGGCGGGATTTTCAGGGCATCTAAGACCTCTTCGGACCAAAAGAAAACTTTGGAAATGTGGGTTTCACCAAAGATGGAGAGTGAAGCTGCAAAAATTGGGATACAAATTGTCGAAGGAAGTTTAGAAGACAAACCTCCGACAATATGGAAAATGGAAAAGCAGGGGTGGAAAGAGGCAGAGAAGAGCAAGGAAGAAGAAAGAAGATCAGAGAAGAGGAAGAGCCAGAAGAAAGAAGATCCTGGTGGGCAAAAAGGTAGAAAAGTCGAAAACACTCTGTTTTTTCCAATGTTTTGTGGCTCCGGAGGGTCGAAAAGTAGGCTCACTAAAGCATCCGGTGCGGAGCCATCCGGGAAGATTAGAGATCAAAAAATTGCACGCCGTTGTGGCGGGAAACGCATTTTGAGTCATTTTGAGATCAGAATGTCAAAAACACCTCATGTTCGGCTACAACTACAACTACATCTACACCACGTTACACTGCCCTACACTGCACTACACTACAACTACAACTACAGCTACAGCTAAAACTGCAGCTACACTACCCCTACACGACACTACACTACACTGCGCTACACTTGTTACACTACAGTACACTAGACTACACTACACTACACTGCATTACACTACGCTACACTTATTACACTACACTGCACTACAACTACACAACACATCACTACACTACAGCTACAATTACACTACACTACAGCTACAACTACAGTCACTACACTGCACTACACTGCACTACGCTGCACCACACTACATCCAGCAGTTGTGGGTGAAGTGACCACTGCAACCACTCCAAAAAGCACAACTCCAACAACCTTTCGGTCCATCAGTGGATTTCTACAGTTTCCTATCTTTGAAACTTCCGCCACCGCCTTGTGCGGTACTACTGGCATACAATGTCTATCGCCAAAGATCGCCAAAGTAGTGGAGAGACACATCTACTCATCCCATCTAGTGCCTACATAAACCAACTTGTAGAAAGCCACAAAAGCATCAAAGTCCAACCAAAAAAAGAGAAGGGAACATCAAGGGGGTATGCTTTATCTGAGAGGTTCTTAAAATAGGGGATCCCCAAGTATCATGGGTTTCCATACTCAAATGGATTCAAATGGTCTAATGACTTGGATGAATTGGGGGTTCCCCGACATAGGAAACCTCTGCTACAGTAGCTCCAGTGGATCAGTGAAATGGCCATTGAACTCCGGCCTTGATTTCGGACTCGCTCCAAGTCGAAGGCCTTGGAACTGATCCCAAGACAGATGGTCAAAATTGAGGTACCTCCAAGAATGGATGGTCAATGTCATCTATAAATGTATTAAATTGTATTAAATACATATGTTTTCCATATTCAAAATTCAGGTATCCCCTAAAAGATTGAGGTAGCCCCTAATACAAGCTAATAAATATGAATATGTGCCAAAACTGCCACAATCTGTGGTTGCCTGGGTCCTATACAAACTTTGACTCAGTTTGGCAGTTTGGACTTCCATGGAGGACTCACCAAGTTTGATGGTAGGGATGGGATCCGCACAAGCTCGCAAAGTACAAATCAGTCTGTGGTCCTGAGGATGCTTCACTGGTACAAAGCGGCACATGTTTTTTTGGATTCGTCTCAAAATACACCATAGTACAACTCAAAATAAATGAGTAGAATTATGATTTGACTTTCACGTTTTGGAATTTGGTGGTGCCCTGTTGAAATGGATCACAGTGACCCATTTTAGACAGAAGCAAGTCCTGCTCCGCAGCCACCAGATTCACCTGATGCTTCACCCTTGATGGCCAGGGGTCAAAATCAGCCTGAATTTTGTGACGACTCATTTCCACAAATGTTGGTATACAAGTGAGCAGTGAGCATCCTGCGAAAATAAACGAAAATAGCGTATTCGAAGAGCTGAAAAATTCTTGATTCTAGGCTCGCATGCCAAATAGGTCAAAATAGTCATCACTCCCAAATCTGATTCAAGGCCATTGTTCATGAGGCTTGGCTGGTCATGAGTTCGCTAGCCGCTAGAGCTAGAAATTACGAAAACAATGGATTGATCGAAGGGAAAATGTGCGTTTGAAACCATGGTGTTTTTACCCTGGGTGGCCCCGAACAATAGGTGTTCCTGCGAACTTGTCTTTTTCTCCTATCCCTCATTGTTTATCCCCTCCCCCAATGCTCGCAAGTACCCCCCATTCGAACATGACCTTGGACTCCGACCTGAATGGCATGACCACAACCATTGGGAAGAGATTAGCCGAGTTGATCAAGCCGGATACAGTGAAGGGGTTCACAGTCGGGCCCCAATCAGTGATGCATTTTCTCCCGTGGTTTAGTGCGTTGCGGTTTGATTCCAAGATCTACAACACATTCTTCAGTCCATCCTACTTAACTCCCATCACAGGCAAACAAACCCTGTTTGGGACACAGGTGGTAAGTGGTCAGTTGTCCAAAAGGTCCTGGCTGGGCCCATGATTAACTGGAAAATCCACCAGCTGTTGCCTCCTGGTCCAAAAATGTGGATTTGACCATCAAAAGTTGGGGTTGCTGAGCTACCGCCATTGGCACCTCAGTCCCATCCCCAAAAAAGCGGCATCCGAGGCCCCAAACAGCTCCTTGTCCAGGAAACTGTCCCCAACTGGCCATTCTCGAGCCGACAGGCCGCTGAGCAATCAGCGAAGCCCGCTAAAGGGCCGGAGGAGTTGACCCCTGCGACCCGGAATCGGGTGACCATCATTAATTTTGGGATCCCAAGATATAAAGAAAAGTTCATGGCCGCTATAGTTTAAGGGTGATGTTTCGGTCGCCAATGTCCCTATCGCACCACACAGTGGGAACTCGTGTTTGGGGTCGCTCTTCAAGGCACCCTCGCTCCTTCCAGCAAATCACACATTTGTGGTAGGCTACAGGTACATCCCTTCATTCCACCTTTGACCCTTGCTTATATGCCTATGGGTCAGTCATTTGGGTAACCCAGAGATGTTGGAAAGAATGAAGAGTTCATCTGAAAACAACGACCATCCGCGGTTCTATCTGAGCCTCCAAATACAAACTGCAACCCGTCCCCGTCCAACTATGGTGCCCCTGAAATCCAATTTTTAAGCGAAATCTCCCATGTTTGGACCCATGTCACCACCAGGTATCCATTTCTCACTGCGATCCGCTTTCAGCTTGCTGTCCACAAAGGGGGCCCACAGAGGCATAAGCCACTAACGCCAGCACTACGAGGCTCGCCAGAAGCAACTTTGCCAGAGCCCATCCTGAAAGGCAGAAAAAAGAATTGGCGACAATGGCAAGGGTCATATTAAAATCTAGTGTAGCCACCAAAAAGATAGAAAAGTAAATCAGTAAATCCATACCAAATTGATTTCGATGTAATTTTCTATCTTTTGGGGGATGACATGACACGTTTTATTTTGGTCTATCCATCATCAACTGAAACTGTCACTCGGCCAAATACTTTGATGGGAGGCATGGATTTTGAAGCGACAGGTAGAGATGGAAAAGGAATAGATAGGGAAAAAAATGAAACATGTTGAAACCACCCTTCCAGTAAACACTTCTCTTTTTTGTTGATCAATCTACATCATGTCCATATTTGTACCTGACAAACAACATCGGTTCCTCATGATTCCTCTATTTGGAGATGCTGTTGATGTTCCCTCAGCGTAATTCCCGGTGTCATTGACATGGCATGAGTTTCGGTTGGGGGATGGCACCTTATAAATCTACCATGAAATGATGTGACGGACAGTTTCTACCAACCGATTGGGAAAACAAAAAGGACACATAGAGTCATATAGTATCATATAGTCATATAGTCATATAGTATACTCAAGCCTACATCACATTTGGGTGGATTTACCCCTGAAGAATGTCATCATTTATTTTTTGGTCATTCTCAGGATGACAATCAGTTCTCTCCAGCCCCGCGCTGAGACACTTTGAGGCGCTCTCTCCGAAGTCTGGCCATCGGCCACCTGGGCCACCTGGGCCACCTGGGCCACCTGGTCGCGCCGCAGCACGGCAGCGCCGCCTGTGGCCCGCAGGTGCGCCAGGACGCTGGCGCGCGTCAACGGCTCAAAGGTGTCTGGCTGCAACCTGGGCCCAGGAGTTGACTCAGTCGAGGGTCGTGGTTCACAATGAAACAATGGCCCATTTATATGGGGTATAACTAGCATGTTATGGGGAAATCATTGGGAAATCATTGGGATATTATGGAATTTAATGGGAAAAACATTGGGATATTATGGAATTGATCATTTACAACCAACAAGATGATGGTGAGTCCCCAGTTGGGAATTGCAAAGTGGGTTTGTCACTCCAATAACTAGGCTGTATGGCAGATATAACTATACTTGGATGGGTTTATAAATCTCAACTTACCACTGGGGGGCCACTTTGTAATCACTAATATCATGACTGGGGTAGTCATCATATTAACGGAACTGGAACTATGGGAGAATTAATGATAATTGTGGATAAGAGTGGTAATATGAGAATCGCTTTGGAAAAAAATGTTAATCATTATATAGTATATCGTAATCAAGGGGGTAATACAGTAATACAGGGTGCAAACATATTTATAGTGGGAAATCCTTGTAGTAAATCTGGTATTAGTGGATAGTTATTGTATGTTATTGTAATATTGACATTATGGAAATATGTGCCGTAAAACCATCCCGAAAAAATACATTAGCAACGGGATGATCCGTTCTGCCGCCATGGGTTTTACCACATGAATCCCATCCCCAGTTGAGAACCACTCAGTGTCTTTTTGGAAAATGTATAGTCATCAACGTGGATGATCAGCACACACACACAACATTGCAAGAAAAACAGTGCCCAAGCCACAGCTGAACTCCACTCTGCTCAGGCAGCAGTTTCACTTCCACTTGCGGAGAGAAACACGTCCCAGCTAGGCACAACAGGGCCACCTCGGCAAGGTGACCATATGGGAAAAATCGGTGAAAATTCACAGATTGGCCATGATGGACCCGCCAAGGCACCCAGAGGCGATATTGGACCAGCCCTTCAAAGATTTGCAGCACAGTGGTACCAATGACCACACGGTTGGAAGCGCTTCGCTCGCTACGCTCAGCCATGAAAGAAATCCAGTATCGGAGGGGTTTCCCAGGGGGCCACACCAGCCCTTGAGCCGAGTCCACCAACGGTTGGAAGTTTTTTTGAAGTCCCAGTCCTTGGAAGCTGATTTATTTACCGGCGACATTTTCTCAGATCCGATCGTGAAATCAGATTCCCATCTCCAAACGCAGTTATTGATAGTTCCATATCGGATCACAGGACGTATCATGCCTATGTATTACATACCTAATGACTTAATCGTTACTCAACAGTTGTGGTTTGCACGATCTCCGGTCACGATGAATGGGGCCCCTTTTTGGCTGAGAAAATGTCTGGTCTCAAGTCCGACCAGCCCTCCTCTCGAGCTTTCAACTCAAAGAATTGAAGAACATTGATGACCATGGAACTTTGCTGGGGGGTCCCTCATGAAACTGCTGACATACAGTGAGCTAAAAGTTCAGCTAAAACAAATTTCCACAAACCCAGCACGAAAAAGTCTCACACCCTCCAGCAAATCCACTAACGAGTCGTCGAAAGAGTCGTTGAGCTTCTGAAAATCATTGGGCGCGCCGACCATCCGACCGATCCGGTGGGATGCGTGACTGACATAACTTCGCTAGGGGGACGCTAGGCCCCTTGGAGTTAACCAACGATTCCTGTGGAATCAAGGCTCCAGAAATTCAGTTTGGCGCCTCAATTCCTGTCTGCGTTTCCAACGTGACTCACCAAGAGAAAATTCACAGAAGACTGGAGAAATCTATGAAATCTGGAGAACGAGAGTCCTCTCTGATTGCTTCTGACTCTTTTAGTCTTCATCTGTTTCAATACACAAAACCATTCAGCTTTTCCAGCGGGTTTTGATGACTCCAGTTTGCCCAAGGACACTTCGGAAACGCAACAGGGCATCACGCATCGCAGAGCGCCATTTCATTGTTTTGTGTTCTTGTTCCCAAATGGTTCATCAAAAATGATCCATTGTACATATGGGAAGCCATTGGTTTTGGGATGCCCCAAATTTAGGAAACAGCCATGTGGAGTTTTGTTGGCAACATGGTCTCGCAAAGCAGAGAAATGACGTTTCACCAGGGCTATGGTTTCGCTTGGGGCCACTAACTCAGCTGGAAGGCTCCCGTTTGAAAACCAATGGTTCCTGCCAGAGCAGATGCAAAGTACATAAATTTCTGAACAAAGGCCACGGTTACACATGTATCCCACACAAAGAAGCCACATTCACCTTCACTGCAGTTGCGCAGGCGCAAGCAAAAAAAACGTGAGTCAACGTCAGTCCAAAGTCGGGGGTCAATCCATAATCCCCGTAGAAACAAAAAACAAAAAAATCTATCAAGTCTGGCAGTATACTGTCCCCGAACTGAAAACACCTTTGGTTAATTGGCACGTTCAGGTTGAATTAGCCTATCCCCTCGATCAAGGCAAAGGTTGCATGTCACCGCAGAGTCACTCAGAGACAAGTACATAGCCAGGCCCATGTACCTCGTTGGACGAGGGATTCTTATCAACGCAAAATGGCACAACATAGTGGTAATTTAAAACAAGATTGAAACGTATATACACATACTGCATATTTGCATGGACATATATATATATACATATACACAGACATAGACATATACATAGACGTAGACGTAGACATAGACATAGCCACACATACGCATACGCATACGCATACGCATACACATACGCATACGCATACGCATATACATACACAAAGACATACACATACACTTACACATACACATTCACATGCATGCATGGGTGGGTCCATCCATCCATCAATCCATCCATCCATCCATCCATCATCCATCCATCCATCCATCCATCCATCCATCCATCCTGTTAACATACATGCATCCTTATGTACATCATGCATGCTTTATCAGAGACACATCGAGTGTCCATGACATCTGGGCTCATCAGGGCCCTTGAGCAGTTCCATCAGTGGAAAACATCAGAGAGC
>Ga0126342_10014906_pt1 | contig 13674 bp, 11 predicted proteins | sample Cyp1metagenome_FD_92528 | JGI IMG/M metagenome (GOLD analysis project Ga0126342, IMG submission 92528) | Coral microbial communities from Lord Howe Island, Old Settlement Bay, Australia - Cyphastrea 1 metagenome | ecosystem: Host-associated > Invertebrates > Cnidaria > Coral ...
ATACAATGAAATGTTGCCTACGCAAACCAGAAGATATTTGGAACCTTGAAAAATGCCTACGCCAATCCTACGCAATCCTTACGCCAGCCAGGTAAAACCACACCAAAAGCAACATCCAGTTTAGACTCTATATAAACCCTTTTATATTAAAAAAAAACGTAGCTCATGTGGGTAAAACATGGTAAAATAATGTTATAAGCCATCCATGACGGGAATGGTTTATATCACCGATCAAAATGGTGATGACTGGCGGATGGTTTATGGCATTGTTTTACCCACATTATTGGCAACACCATTTTTTGGGTGTCAAATGGTTATCATTGATATATGTATATAAATATATAAATATAAATATAAATATATATATACGTACAACAGATATTATAAAATACTCCTTTTCAGTGGGCAAAACCCCCTTTTGTTGGTGTTGGAACGTTATCATGTTTTATCCCCATGACTGTGCAAAAGGCGAATTTCATCGACACCGCCATGTAACTCTGCCGCTTTCTGAAGACATAGGCCAACGAGACCAAGAAACACATGACCTGCGTGAAAATGCAGGGATCGATTTGGGAAATTCTCGCAGGTGAACATAGCAATGGAACAGATGGATGAAAATTGTCATTTTTTGATGTGGATGATTTCCAATTCACCTCTTCAAAATGGTGAATGTTCAGATATTTTTTCAATTACGTGAATAATTATTAGATTACATAATAAAGTAATATACTGGTTGGTGGTTTCAACACCCCTGAAAAATATTAGTCAGACTGGATCATCATCCCAACCATTGGGGAAATAAAAAATGTTCCAAACCACCAACCAGATATGCAATTTTATTATAGTTGATTGGTTGAATTATCATTGCATATTATAATATATTATATATCGCAAAAATGGAATTCAAGCAAAATGAGCATATGCTTCATGATATGGCAGTGTGTCAAAACCTTGTACCCCTTCTGTTCACATCAAGATAGCTGGGATTTATGGATGTTCATCCCCCTAAAAATGGTATTTTCATAGGTATTGATCCATACCCAGATGGTTTATATTGATTTATGTTGATTTACCTGTAAAACTCCGATTTCTCCTTATCTTTCAGGAATTAGCCTCCGTTGGAATCGTGATCAATGGAAAGGCAACTGGTTAAGTTGCAAGGAAAAGAAACAGCCCTTTTCTGGCCAATGTTCCCAGCAAAAACCGCGCTAATATGGAACCAATCTTTCAAAGCCGTCGGGTTTGTCACCATGATGAACTTGACAGTTGAAAAACACATATTGGCCAGAACCAAAAATTCATGTGTTATCAATTAATTGTGCTTTCAATTGATTGTGCTTTCAATTGATTTTCCTGGTTTATTAGATGATGATATTTCTCAGTTATCCTCCAGTAAATGAACAGTTCGACCCTGCCATTCATCGGGGTTGGAAGATTGACATTCCATTTTATTCCACTAGAAAATGATCATTCTCAGGGTCCAACTCTTAATTTACCAACTGATTTCTTACTCTTTTCATATTCGAATCACCCTTGGAGGCTTGTCTCCCCGAACCCCCTCCCCGGTTTTCCCGGCCCCCGGGTGGTACCTGTACCATGGGAGGCCAATAGATGCTCATTAAGATGGCCTTGTTAGATTGATGCCAGATCTGGAACATGGTCTATATGTGTTATGGTTCATGGTTATGGGTTATGGTTTATTGTTTATGGTTTTTAGGGTTTTTAGGGTTTGATTGGTGGTTTATGAACCAACAAACATACCTGGGATGCACCATCCTGTAGCTTTGTCTGAAAATACTGTGGATGGTTGCGAAGTCCTGCACCAGTTGATAGATGCTTTATCTCGTTGATCCCATGATTTATAGGGGTTTCAACCATCCAAAATTGGTGGTTTATCGGATTTCACAGCCCATCCTCAGTAGGATTTTCACAATCAATCATGTGGTAATGTAGGGATTTTTCACATAAACATGTGGGACAAATATGAAAAATAGGGGATTTCACCACTAAAACATATTGGATTAGGATTTCAGCATATCTTGGACAATTAAATATGAGCATCAAAGCAAAAACTGTAGGGAAGGTGTGGATTTAACCATTACAAACGTGTGGATCCCATGATCATTTCACCAGCATTCACCTGCGGGAAAATGGTGATTTAAAGATGAAAAAATGGGGTTTCATGGGATTTGGTTCCCTCAAACATGTGAGAACACTTTGGTTTCTTAATCATCAACGGTACGTTTTCTGAATGTCGGGATTTCACCAATGTTGTGGGAACAAAATGGTATCCAATCTCTAAAACGTATGGAACATTAGGATTTGACCATCAAAACTGTAGATATTTCCGGACCTAACCAACAAACTGTTTGTTTTATGATAGGTAAGCTGCTTTATAACCTTATATGGTAGATACTGGTAGACATATCTATATATGGTAAGATGGGTTCTAACCAAGTTCCTTTTTGGTTGAGTTAGGTATTTACGTCATGTACTGACTGAAAATTGAAGATGTTCCAACAAAAATGAATCAGTTGGTGGGGTCACTATAGCGTTGGTGAAGATGCACTGCTTGCTATTCGATGGCTCGATTTATTCATCAAATGCGTTCTTGCTTGATTATTTCCCAACCAACAAGTCGTTTATAACTGCGGTATAATATGGTGAGTGCCCACTTGCGTACTTGGATGAATACCCAAGTACATCTTTGTTGGTTCATGTGGCCATTTCAGCCAGATAGGATCATGATTGATCAATTTTTTTTCGTGCCTGTTCAAGACATAATTTTCCATTGCTATATTTGAAACATTGCTGGTGAGCCACCTCGATCTCTTCTCGGCGGAATTTCACCACAGGGGTACCATGCCCATTGGGGATAGCATTGGGGATTAAATCTATTAAGCCTATGAAATTCCGACGTTCAAATTCGACCACGAAAATGGATAGATCCACTATGATTGCCTCAGGGGTGTTTCGTAACATATAGGATGTCTCTTTGTTAAACCACCTCAAAATCAGCAAGTGTGCGGATTTTGGGGTGCGAAGTCACGGGAACAAAATATAATACCAATACCAACCATATATTAGTTGGTTCTACTGCCTATATTTGCCTATGATGTCCTAAGTATATCACCCCATTGCGTTGATTGAAACCACAATTATTGAGCCATCAAAAGCTATCCTATCTCACTGTAGTTGGCTGATAGGTTTCCCTGCTATGGGTTGCGATAATCCAATAACCCAGGTGGTATGACTCCCTATTTCATAACCAATCAACGAGGTAATTTTAATGGCTCAGATTGTTCGACAAATACCTCGACACACGTGGGCTCCAGTCGTTCCAGTCACTGTATAATCCGCCATGGACTTTTGCACGCGGTAGAGAAAAATGCGGTCCTTCAAACGGTAAATCAATGGATTTATATAAGGGAAAAAATACGGGATATCGTGGGTATATATATAATGGATATATGATGGGTCACTAACATCATGGGATTGGTTTTAGGGGAAAAATTACAAGAAAACCCCATATTTAAGGAGAAAATCGATGGTTTCCGGTTAAGATTTTCCCCAACAAGCCAATCCATGATGGCCTTTTTAGGCTATCAATGGAATAATCCCATCCCCCTTTCAGATCTAACACCCCCGGAAAAATGAAAACAATTACCCTCTCCCATATGCTCCATGTATGGAATATTTACCAACATTTACCCTAAAAATCACCCAAATGTAGGTAAATATACCATACATGGAGCGTATGGGTCTGGTAAACTAACATAGCCCTATAGTCAAGGGTGATGAAATGGGATGTTAATGGAATATGAATGGGACATTAATGGTAATATATATATATTAATATATATATATATATTAATATATATATATATATCTATATATATATATATATCTATAGTTATCTTCTGGTATTTTAACATAGCTATTGAAAATGGCCATAGAAATTGATGATTTAGCCATCAAAAATTGTGATTTTCCAGTTTGTTATGTAAACGTTTACCAGAGGGTACGAGTATGCGTCCGCTACTAGACCATGGTTCTGGGCCGTGTTTATTTTATGGGGGAAAGGCATAATTGGTGATTTAACTGTATGAAACGTATTGAAACGTGATGATTAAATGGGATATTAGTAGCCACATAGAAAGTCCATAGAAATCAAAAGAAATTCATAGAAAATCCATAGAAATCCATAGAAATTCATAGAAATCCGTAGAAATCCATAGAAATTCATAGAAAATCCATAGAAATCCATAGAAATTCATAGAAATCCGTAGAAATCCATAGAAATTCATAAAAAATCCATAGAAATCCATAGAAATTCATAGAAAATCCATAGAAATCCGTAGAAATCCATAGAAAATCTATAGAAATCCGTGTCTATCTTTGGGTACTTCAGAAATCCATCGAAATCCATTTCCGGTCCAACGCTCTGATGACGATAAAGCCAATGAAGACCTCAGCGCCGTCGATGGGATGCTGCCAGATGCGATTTTTTTCATTTTTAGGGAAATCCAACACTCAATGGGTATATAATGGATATATGATGGGTCACTAATATCATGGGTATATCATGATCAATGGATTGGTTTCAGGGGAAAATTTACAGGCACACCCCATATTTAAGGAGAAAATCGATGGTTTCCTGTTAAGATTTTCCCTTAAACCAATCCATTGAAACATAGTTTTGATGTTCTGGAACATGGCCCACTTAGTGAAAATGAGTTCCATTTTCAAGACAGTGATGTTCCAGAGCTATGTTGAATTGCCAAACGCTACAAATAAAAAACTGATGATATAAGTTTAAACAAACAATATGGTATAACAAGATGCTTTAAAGCCGGCTTCCCCGTTCTTTCAGACATCCAATGTTTACGAAAGCTGCTGTTTGGGATAATGGCGCAGTGCATTTGAAACCATTGCACCACGTCGTGCACCACGTCATGGCCAACGTTGGAGAGCCTGCAAACACTGGATATGTTTAGGTTCATAGTGTCTGTATGTAATAGTCGTCCTGGAGTAGATAGAATATGGATGTCTCAAAAATTCCATACCAAAACTTGAAATCTGATTGACATATTACAGAATTGAAATTGCATTTTATATTTTGAACTGGTTTTTCCCCCTCTACTTCAGGATGATATCCCCAAAGATATAGAAGAATCATCAAGCACCAAATTCTCCAAGGTTTACCCAGATGACGTGTCCAACAGCTACGCTAAAAAATCATCCCGGGTGGCCAGGTGGTCCCTTTCTGAAAGCAGGTGGTCCTATGTGGTCCTTAGACCCACCAACTGGTCGAACAAAGAATAACAAACCAACAGGTCGGATATTTTGAAATTGCTATTTTTTTTCCAGATCTGAACTCGGAACAGCCTGGAGTATGTAAGAAATTGTAATCTATCAAAGCTGAAATTGACACACCTTTACCCTTGCAATTCAAATAAATAAAACCATGACATTTATTCAGAGAACAATGCTGGCAAGACACTATTTGCAGTGCAAGATCAATCAATGGCCATTCCAGGATCCTAAATTGGAGGTACCTATCATATATAAGGCCTATATAAGGCCTATGTAAGGGAATATCCCCACAAAACATGGCCTTATATGGTACAGTACCTCCAATTTAGGATCCTGGAATTCCCATTGAATCAATGTTCTAGTCAGAACAAAATGGTTTCAAACCTTTACCAACTATTGTTTCTATAGTTTCTCAAAACATACTTTCTGATTCCCTATCTGTTGTTCTACCTTTCATTGATCTATCTGTTGTTCTATAGTTTCTCTATATTTTCTCTTCGGCCTGATTCACCAACTTGCTGATCTCGATTTTACAGAAGGATAGGCCAGGCCCAAGACGTTGTCAATGACGACATCCACATTCTTTGTTCGACTTCATGAATATACAGGATGGGGCCCATAATTAGTTTGCTAAGTTGGTGCAAATAACTGCAATAACAAGTTGGTGTGTGATACTCAAATAACAATATTTTGATGGGGTTATAAACGTTTATAAACCAACTTATAATTGAGGGGGTGCCATCTTGTATCTGATAGTTGAAAAATGAAGTGAGATGAAGTGGGTATCTGCGAAAATTCGGATTACTTGACTACAGTACCTGAAAATAAGAAGGTTTGCTACTGAACATAACCAAGACCTGCTTAACAAGTGCCGCCCTGGATCGTACATCTGACCCGGAAACAGCTTTTGCTTGATCACCCACTAGTAGTTCAACATAGATATGGAAGATCCATCATTTGTAGATCATGTTACACGTTTAACGTGTTCTTATTGCATAGCTTTTCCATGTCTACGTCGTAATGCCAACAAAGGGACAAAGGGTACGATGTACTTTTCGCGCCAGGCCTGCTTTTCCTGCGAGACCCCACGAAACACTTTTGACGGAACAGCCCTAGGCCAGAGGGGGCCTCAAGGCCTCAAGGATCACTGGATGGATCCAGAGTCTCTATCATTGGAATGGAGAAAGGATCAGTGGGATAGAAATCCAAGCATTGATCTGGTTGGTGGTATACCTACCCCTCTGAAAAATGATGGAGTGAGTAACAGTTGGGATTATGATTCCCAACTGAATGGAAAGTCATAAAAAATCGTCCAAACCACCAATCAGAATTCGTAAATGGGTTATAACCCTACTATAGCCCAGCTATAAATGGGATAGGCTTAATCTACTTATAACTGGGGAAGAATCTCATCATCACTTTATAAGGGGGGATGACAAACCTTGGAACTAAAATGCCGACTCAGCCTGTGCTTCGACAGAAGAACAGGAGTACAAATGGGGATTCAAACAGATAATGATGAATATGATATATATATATATAATTATATATATATGGGATTAAAACACTTACAGATTGGAGTAACTATTCTTCCCAATATATGGAAACATAAAACATGTTCCAACCCACCAACCAGAAATGTAGGTAAATATACCATACATGGGGCATATGGGACCGTGAAGAAATCTTTGGCAAATTCACCACCATCCAAGTGGTTTCACCAGCGAAGCGGCCTTTGCGTTGCGGTTGATCACCGTTATGGCCCGAAATACCAGTTATGGATGTCAGTAAGTCACCCATTTTGTGGAATGATCACCCCATGTATAAGTAGTTACCCTCTGGTAAACTAGCATAGCTATTGAAAATGGCCCATTTATAGTTGATTGACCCAATAAAAATGCGATTTTTCAATAGCTATGTTAAATTACCAGAGGGTATAACTGGTATTTCGGCTTTGAGCAAACCCACGCCACACCACATCTAGACTAAACCAAAACAGCAGAATGACCGTCCATTCTATAAGTACCGCACACTGCACTATACCATACTATACCAAGAACTGCTAGCCTTAGCAGTCCTTAGCCATAGTAGTATATCCAACTAAAGTAGTATAAAATTACCCAGTATACCCATTGGTACCAATAACATTACCCAACTAAATTTCGTCCATGGTTTTTCCGAGAGCCATGGTTCCCCTTGATGATCCCTCTCCTTCACGACCCCCAAATCCTCATCTGTGGACATCGTTGAAATCTCCTTTCGAAAAACACCGGCATTGCTGGGAAAACGCGACACGTTTCAGTGGTTGGTGGTTGGTGGTTGAGCCTACCCCTCTGAAAAATATGAGTTTGTCAGTTGGGATTTTGAAATTCTCAAGATATGGACATTAAAAAAAAAACCATGGTTCCAAACCAAGCAGTGACTTGCAGGACCTCAACAAACAAAGAACTCCAGTGGGATATCTGTGGGATATGGGAACCTGAGGAGGTGCACGTGTAACGATAGAGGTGCACCATGTTGAAAATGGGGTAAATCTTTGACTGTTTCTATGGCCATGTTCAATAGCAAACTGTAACAAATTACCAGAGGGTACCCAACTGCAGCTGTCAATGTTTAGAACGGTTGTCTTCGGAGATGCTTCAAAACTGAAGGCACAACTACAGATAAGAAAACATATGGAATCCATGGTTAATATTAATGATTAATAATTGTTAATGATGGTCGATAATTGCTGAAAATTGTCAATAATGGCCGATAACGGTCAATAATGGTCAATAATGGTCAATAATTGCTGATAATGGTCAATAATTGCTGATAAAGGTAAATAGTGGTCAGTAATTGTCAATAATGATCACATATGGTCAAAAATTGTCATGAGTGGTCAATAATGGTCAATAATAATGGGATAACCAACAATAGTGGATGACTCCCGGGTATCATCAAACATGGTTTGCTGGAAAAAAACAGTTAGTTCGACCATTTTCCCAACCTGCGAAACCTGCATGGCTGGCTCGGGTGATTGAGAAAGGCCACGTTTGATTGACAGAGGGTACCCCCGGTAATTTAACGTAACTATTGAAAATGACCCATTTGTAGTTGATTTACCTATTAAAAGTGGTGGTTTTCCATAGTTATTAATGTTAGTTTACCAAAGGGTAACTCTTCAGATACTTTCAGCAGAAATTCAATGCACCCAACTCGTGTCCTGGGACATCGGGAGATCTCAACTAGCGAAAAAATCAATGGTTGCAAGTAAGCTACTTGGATGCGCATCCCTGTTAGCAAGTGGTTCATAATCATGGTTCCCCAATTGCATCTGAAATCGCAGAATGAAAGATTGCTTATACACTAAGGTACCACTGTTTAAGAACCTACTGCAATAAGAACTTCAGGGGCTGGATTGCTGGATTCAAGCCTTTCTGCCAGCTACTTGAAATAAGAACCCCAGGCTACCCTGGATTCTAGCCACTGGTTCTTATTTCTTTGAACGCGTATCATTATACCAAACATTCAATATTATTATGTATATAAGATTATATCAGCAACAAAGCACGCACTAAGAAGCAAGCAAACCCGTAGCGCTACAGGGAATCGAACTTTCACACGGCCCGCACAACAGTCTGAGCTAGACACTAGCCAGACTCACTGAGGGTCACCTGGCCTCGGAGGCTACCCTTGGCTTGTGTTGGCTTGTCTTGGCTTGCCTTGGCTTGCCTTAGCTCTGCTTGGAAGCCTGTACCTGAAAAAACTTTTCGGGGCCTAAAAAGTTTTTTTCTTCCCCCCGCCTCCTTTACAACCTAATACGGTGCCAAAATAAATGTTCAAGCCCTGGCATGGTGGGATACTCGGCCCTTAGCTCTGTTTGGAAGGCCTGCACCTGAAAAAACTGTTCGGGGCCTAACAAGTTTTTCTTTCCCTCGCCTCCTTTGCAACCTAATACCACGCCAAAATAAACTTTCAAGATCTTTCAAGCCCTGGCATGGTGGAATATCTGGCCTATAGCTCTGTTTGGAATGTCTGCACCTGAAACAACTTTTCGGGACCTAAAAAGTGTAATCTTCCCCACGCCTCCTTTGCAACGCAATACCACGTCAAAATGAATTGGCAAAACCCTCACCATATGAACCCCTTAAGAAATAACAAGTTAAGAACTTGAGGGTACCCTCGTTCATAATTCCCATATTTTCCACCTATACTATAGCACTTAAGAACCCCAGGGTAGGCTGGAAAATTCTCAATCGGTTCTTATCTAACGGTTCCGCTGTACCCAAATTTGATGCATCCTAATCATTTCCCAATGAAATGGCAAATTTGGAATATACCCTGTTTTAAAACAAACCCACTTGCAGTCTTCAAAACATTTCGAAACCCTTTGTCATGTCACTTTACTGGTTGGTTAATAGAGATTTCTCGCCGATGGATAATCATTATCCCCAACATACAAGTATTGGGTACAAACCCCGACCCCGACCAGATCAACCGTCATCATCACATCTACCAATGAAGTTCCCGTAGCTGCGATGGCTTAAAGACATGCGGCCCCCAGCCCCCAAGCCCCTGCTCAACTGGGTTTAATCACCGTCCTCATCGACCAGTACTTGACGCGACTCTCGTGCCATGGCCGTGTCGCGTTGCGCGGGTCAGTGCCGCACCCAGGTTTTCAAGAGCCGACCCAATGGCTGCAATTGTTCAGTGATTATACTCGGATTGTTAATACCAGTCCTGGATGTGCATCCCATTTAGTAAGTGGCTTATAATCCATGTATATATATATATATACCCATATAATCCATAATAATTAATCCCATAAGTGGGGATATTCCATTAATCCAACTGGATTTTGCAGATTTACGTCGGATGCACCCCCAACAATGTTTGGGCCATTCGGCGAATCTGAGCCATCGAAGGTGTCACCTTCGTGGGGTGAGTGAAGTCCCCATGATAACAAGCGGAACTTCAGATTCACAACATGAATTCTGTTGGGTTATACCTCAGCTATAAACAGTTATTATGGCCCAAAATGGTATTTTTATAGCCATGGTTATAGGTTATTATAATTCTTATAGCTAATGTATTTCACTAAATCCATGGCCCAAATGTTGACATCGGAATTTCGACTTTGGGTCCCATGAGGTCGTTGTTTTTGTTTTTTTGGGGGGATGGGATATGAAATCTATGCGTTCTTCTCACACGTGTGAGAAGCAAAAGAATCATGGTACATAATCCCACAGTGGAAATGGCAAAACAATGCAAAACAATGCAAACTATCGCGAAAAACCAAACCCTGTTGAGAGAATTAAATCAAAAACAACCTGCTATGGATTTCAATCACCAAACTTTAACCACAGTCACACGGACTCTGAAAATAAACCTGGCAAGTTTGGCAACAACCATGAAAATTCAACTAGAAACAGTTTCCGACGTAACCCAACATACAATGAGCGGCAATCTACAGTATTTCATTGCATATGTTGATGTTGAGGTAATTAGATGGGTTTTAGAGCTTTCTCAATGGTGAGCAACCACCCGAACACATTATTACAAATCAGCCAACTCCCAAAGCACCATAACCAATATTTAGTACACAAATTCATGGACTATCATGTCAAGGACGTGCTTATTGTTTTTTTAAACGTTACCGGTGTTTTTGTCCTCTGTCGATTCAGTCGTTTAGAGACCAGCGGTTTCTGAAAATTATGCCTTGGAAAGTTAGGACAAACTCCATTTTGTTGCGAAGGAAAGGCGGCTATATATATATATATCTATCTATCTATCTATCTATCTATCTGGTCGGTGGTATACCTACTGTACCATCTGAAAAATATGAAATTCAGTTGGGATGATGACATTCCCAATATATGGAAAATTAAAACATGTTCCAAACCACCAACTAGATACAGATACACATAAATATACACATAGAATCATATAGACATGTCAAAACATTGGCTAGACCTTTCAAGAAACACGTACAAAGCCATGGCCGATATGTTTTTTCCCTGCAAGCAACTATAGTATTTACAAACTAGAGTATTTGGTTGGTTAAGATCACATATTCCCATTTATAGCAACAAAATCAGCTGTATTAAGTTGTACCCATCGTCTTAACCCATCCCCTTGGTGCAAGTTTTTGCGGGGCCTCGTCCATATGATGTCTTTCCAAATGCAAATCCAAGTAGTGTTCGCTTTTAAAGACCTCAAGGCATGGATGACCATGACTTTTGAAACCAGCATGGTGACCGGGGTTCCCGGTCATGATGGGATAATGCGAACGTTGGTGATTGGAGCTATGGATAGGGATGATCTCAGCCCCGGATATTTCGAAACCCCTGGTTGGTTTCTTTGGGGTGGTACCTTAGGGGCCATCAAAGCAAAAAATTCTGTGAAATGTCCATCCAATGTGTCATTTTATTGTAGGTCCAGGGGTAAGGAAAATCTTGAAATTCGGGAAAATGCGGGGCAGATCCAGGTCTGTTGATTTGCTTCTGAAAATATACAAAAATGCCGGTGAAGTGACCAGTGGGAGACATTCCAGGGGCAACCGGCTCCTTTTCGGAACGACGTTTGGCTCAACGTACGATGTCTAGGAGGATAACCTGTGATACAGCCCCTCGGGAACGTTTCAAGGAGACATCAAAGCAGCGCCGGCTTTAGTCATCTCTCCTCAATGTGCTACATTTTTTCCACATATACCGTGGTCAATCTTTGGTAGTCCAACATTTTCCCGGTTATGGTTATTTCAAAGGCGCTATCTCCCATTTATAGCAACATATTGAAGGATGACTACCTATCCAAGGTTGATGATACAGAGACTCAACGTTCTTGATGCATCCCGCAGTCACTGGTGACAAGGCTTGAGTTCAGTTCCTTCCAAGAGCGCACGTACCCTCTGGTAAACTAACATAACTATGGAAAATCATGGAAAATCACCATGTTTATATAATGGGTAAATCAACTATAAATGGCAATTTTCAATAGCTACGTTAAATTACCCCGAGGGTAGCAGCGCTTGGCCGCGCATTCAATTTTGCATCTCTTGCGAAACAGATCAGTGTCAATCGGTACCATGGCTTGCCCTGGAGGGCACGCCGTTTCTCAATGTCATAATTTGCCTTGCACTTCATTCTGTCCTTGAAGTGGGTCACGGCTTCGAACGGATTGGAATCGCAACATGGATTCCGTTTAGCTGAAGCAGCTCTCTTACCCATCTTACCCGCCTTACCCATGGCAAAGCCTAAGCCGGCTAAGCGGCTAAGCGGCAAGGGCGAAGTAGCGGCTTGCTCAGCTCCCCAAGGTTTGGAAACTTTTTGACGGATATTGAAATGTTATTGCTCTCATTACTTTGTCTTGGTTGTACAATAAACACACAATATAGTTGTATCATACTGTATGTGCGCAAAGATATGATAATTCACTAAGCTGATAAGTTTGCAAATCTGGGGATGGTTCCTATATTAATCTCTATACATATGCACCATCTACTGTGACGTCGCGACCAAAGGGCATGTAGAACTTGTGATGCCAGTAGAACATACGTACCTTCTTGCAAACTAATATAGATGTGGAAAAAACACGGTTTTGAGATCACTTTCGTGGGGGGACAATTGTTTTTTTTTCACATCTATGTTAGTTTTACCCCAGGATACAGCATATAATATATTCCAATGCTATTCCTGCTTGGCCAGGTATCACTCAAGATTGAACTAATTCCATATTCTCCGATGCCAGATTAATATCACATTACATCCCCATATTGTTGGTTAGGGTATATCATGGCATATCTTGGTACATTATGGTTGATCACTCAATTTGTCATTATAGCTGGGCACATATCCCATTAAATTCACTATGCTTGCAATAATAAATAAATAAATAAATATATATATATAAATAACTAAATGGTAAAACATCGAGGGTTCTTAAAATGGGGGATCCCAAAGTCACCATGGTTGCTTCAGTCCCAAAATGGTCATCCATGACTTGGATGATGACTGGGGTACCCCATGACTTCGGAAACTTCCATATGAGCAGTGTTCAAAACCCCTTTGTTATTCCATTTTCCGTTTTCCGACCTGCATGGAGTTCGCACTGTGGTGAGACACAAGGGCGTCTGCAAGCTGGCTTAAGTCAATGAATTACGAAAATCGCCCAATTGTTTCTGTGGTTCATTTGATCGAGCCATAACTCCATTTGCAGTCATGTGTGGTCAAAAGACCATAAGGTTCAAAAGTTGGGTGGCATGTAACATGACATGGCCACCTGCACAAGGATGACACGCCATTGAACAAATGGCTCAAGGTGCCTCTTGCAAAAAAGAGGGCACCAGCAGCTGCGAAGTTGCAACCTGTGAAACCACGG
>Ga0126342_10014907_pt1 | contig 13674 bp, 10 predicted proteins | sample Cyp1metagenome_FD_92528 | JGI IMG/M metagenome (GOLD analysis project Ga0126342, IMG submission 92528) | Coral microbial communities from Lord Howe Island, Old Settlement Bay, Australia - Cyphastrea 1 metagenome | ecosystem: Host-associated > Invertebrates > Cnidaria > Coral ...
TATATATATATATGTTTGCGATAAGATGGTGACTCGCAAACTTGAGCCCTGAAGAAAATCAGGATATCATTTGTCATCAAAGCATTCCCCAAGGACACTTTCTGGACTTGCTGCCATCAACACTTTGAAATTGCATCCAACTGTGCAAGGCCACCGCGAGCAGACAAACCAGCTCCAGCTTCCGTTGCGAGCTTTGATCGTTGGTGCGCGGAGAGATGTCTTGGGAACATGGACACTCATTGGCTCGGCTGCCTCAAGGCTGTGACAAGTGCCCCGTCCAAGGCTCGTCCACTGTGTATTTCAAATGTCACCAATCTGATTCTGCTCACTCAGTTTGCTTGAAATTGGTGCATGATGAATGCAAAGATGAACAAAATGCTCCTCTTGTCGACGAGATTTTCAACATTCTGGTGCAGGGCGCTGGCAAGGGCAAGAAAGGCATGTTCTGTAGCTGAAACTGGGTAGCTGAAACTGGGTAGCTGAAACTGGGCGTCATTTCCATAAGGATTGAACATCGCACGGAATTAAACCAGCTCATGCGAGCTTTTGCAGGCAGTGGCGCAAGCTTTGGCGATGCTTTGAAGGCACCCCAGTTAACTAGCAGCAGAAAACACCATGCAAGCCAAATTTGGTTATGAAAAGACTGGAGTATATAGAGAATTTAAGGGATTTGAATCAAACTGAGATTTGCATCTCTGCATATCTCTGCCAGTTTCATTGATTCAGGTGGCTGCTGCAACTCGCAGCCAGGCTCCGTCTGGCCAGGCGACCTTTAAGAGGAATGTGTTTGATGATCCGTGATCTTCTCATGTGGGTCAGTGACAGGCACCGACTCCATCAACCTCCCAGCGAACACCGCCAAAGACTTGGTCGTTTTTTTGATGCAACGCAGCTTCGCAGCTTGCTTCATGAAATTCAAAACTTACCAATCAGATTGAGGTATTGCTCATAAGACTATATGATTTCAATTTTTTTGTTAGCCGAGGCGTACGTTGGATTGACGGAATAATGCATAAATATTCAAAAATATTAATTCGGAAAAAATAATCTCAATAAAAATATCTTAATCGAAAAACTATTTTAAAAAATCTGAATTGACATATAATTTGGGAAACGGTAAAATTGGAAAAAACATAATTTAAATCTAAATTTTTTAATTAAATAAAATTTAAATAATTAAATTATTTAAAATTAAGGAATTTAATAAATAAAAAATTAAAATTTATTTTATTTTATTTTTTAAATATATATATCGGTATAAATTTGGTTTAGGATTTTGGGGATTAATATTTAAAAAAAATATTGATTTTTTATTTAACAAAAAAAACATAAAATTATTGAATTTTTAGAATAATTTTTGGGTACCTTTGAATTTGTAAAAAAAATGTTTTTTTGGGTAATTTAGATATTTAATATTTAGAAATATAATTTAAGGATTTTTTGGGAATATATTTATAATTTTTAAAATAATTTTTAATTTTTTTGAAAAATATTGATAAAATATTTTATTTTATTTTAGAGGTAATTATTTTTTTTTGAAATGGAATGGAAATTCGAGATTTTAGAAAAAAAAAAAAAATAATTTGAAATAATTTTTAATATATTTAATTTTGTAATTTTAAAATTATATAATATATATAGGATATGATTTGTTTAAAATATTTAAATTGGTTTGATATTTGTTATAAATATTTTTTGAAATTTTAATTTATATAATTTAAATTTTCTCCTGGAAAATTATAGGTTTTAATTTGACCAGGTAAATTAGTATAGGGATTTATTTTATTTATATTATATAATTATAATTAATAATTATTGGGAAATAATTATGGGTAATAATTTTGCGATTTTGTAAGAATATTGATGAATAATGGCTTTGAAAAACGATAATTTTGGGAAATAGAATTAGAAAATAATTTCAGAATATTTTCGGCAAGAATTTTAGGGGATGCTTTAGCAACTTCGGGGAGCAATTATTTGGAATTGATCTCGATAATAACTTTGGGGGGCGGCGGTAGGAACAACTTTGAAAGGCATTTTTGCGCGGTAATTTCGAATAAAACCTTTGAAAAATCGCAGCTTTGGGGACCAGCTTTGGAACGCAACTTTGGGGGGCAACTTTTGGGAAGCTACTTTGGAGAATACCTGTGGGAAACCGATTTGGGGAATAGGTTTGAGCATAGCAGCATTGGGGCAACCGCTTTGCGGCGGTACTTTGGGGAACAATTTTGGGAAATAATTGCGGGGAACCGCTTTGGGGAGCAGCTTTGTGGAGCAGGTTTGATTTAGGGAACAGGAGCAATTTTGAGGAGTAATTTTGTACGGCAGGTTTGAACAAGAATTTTGAAGAACCGTGGCTTTGGGGGGTAGATTTGACAATTAGCATTGGAAATAAAATTTTTGGGAGCAGCTTTTGGTAAGAACTTTGGGGAGCAACTTTCGGGAGTCGCTCTGGAGAATAGCTTTGAGGAGCCGCTTTGGGGAATAGGTTTGAAGCATAGCAACTTTGGGGCAATTACTTTGTAGAGATGCTTTCGGGTATAATTTTGGCAAGCAACTTTGGGAAACCGCTTTGGGGAGTATAATTTTTGGCCAGCTTTCCGGAACAACTTTGTCGAATAATTGCTAGAAGAATAATAATTTTGGGGAGCAGCTTTCGGGGGCGGCTTTACAGACATCTTCGGAGAGCAGCTTTCGGTAGTAATTTGCGGGGCGCAGCTTTCGGGAGCCGCTTTGCATAATGGTTTTGGGGAGTCGTTTTAATAAAGATATTTGCAGAATCGTAATTTTGGGGCAGCTTTGGAGAACAGCTGTGGGATACAGATTTGGGGCGCAGTGCCGGGGAAGAGCTTTTGGGAGCAGCTTTGGACAATTTTCCGGACCAGCTTTCAGGCAGCTTCGGGCAGCAACTTTAGAATTTTGGGGAGGTTTTTTGAAATGTGACTTTCGATAATATTTTTGAAAAGAAGATTTGGGGAATAATTATGGGAATTAATTTTGCGGCTTTGCCGCAATATTAACGAATAATTACCAATGATAGTTTTGGAGTGGCTTTAGCAAATAATTTTGGGAAATTACTTTTGGAAATAATTTTCGGGGTTCGGAGCACCTTTCGATAACAACTTTGGGGAACAACTTAGTGGAGCAATTTTGGGGAGCAACTTTGGGAAGCAATTTGGGGAATAGGAATAATTTTGAGGAATATTTTTACATGGCAATTTTAACGAATCGGAACTTTGGGGAATGAACAACTTTCGACAACAATTTTAGGAAACACCTGTCGGGAATTACCTTGGAAAATAATTTTTGGAAATTATATTAGAAACTAAATTTAAACTATAATTACTTTGGGTAATTTAAAAAATAATTTCGGGAAATAATTTGAGGGAATAATTTGGTCAAATTTTTCAGAATAATATTAAAAATAATTATTAATAAAAATAATATTTTTAGTAATTAATTTTCGAAATCATTTTATAATTTATTTCGGAGAAGAATTATTAGTAATAATTTTTAAGATCATTTTTCGACGAACACTTTTCAAAATAATTTTGGGAAACCAAATATAAATATAAATTTAAAGAATCCCAATTTTAGGATAATAATTTTCAAGAAAATAAATTTAAATAATTTTCCAAAATAAAATAATTTAAACCAAGATTTACCTTAAAATAAAAAAAAAATAAGATATTTATCTATAAACAAATTCAAAGGTTAATTTTCAATAATAATTTTATTAATATATTTTCAAAACTATTTTTAGAAAAAAAAATCCGGAATAATTTTAGGATTATAAAAAATAATTTTAAAATAATTTCGAGAATTAATTTTAGAAAAAAAATAAATTAAAATAATTTTAATAATTTCGAATATCTATATTTATATATCCCCGTCGGTACAAAAATGTGGGGTACGGTCCTAGAAAAAAATCGGTTTAAAATAATGACCCCTAACCTTAAAGAGAGGTTTTAGAACTTTAAATTCCTGGCTCCTAACCTCTGAAGCCGAAATCTTACTTCCAACAACCTTTTTGAATTTTCTTTGCTAATTTCCTGGTGCCCAACGTCCAATCAACATCCAATAAATTTACCCCTCTGATATCCAAATGAAAACCAAAAAATCCTAAATGCTTGCGTTGGTAAGATGCCATATCTTTCCCCCCTCAATCTAATACGGAAAAATATGAACTCCTGGCACCTGACTTCCCGGCTTACAGCTCGCAGTTTTTCAGAGTCCACGGCTTCACGAGTGCGGTCCGGCAGATGCCCACTACAATACGCAACCCTTTTGTATGGACAAATGTATTTTCAAGAAAAAACACCTGTTTTACAATTTAGCCATACATTGGAACGAAATTCTTCAATTTGTGTTATTATTTCCTATCTATGGATGGTTGACCTGGTGATGTAATTTTTTTCCTGTAGGGCCAGATTTTAACGATTATCCACAAAAATTCGGCCAAAAAAAGATCCAGCCCCTTAAATTTTATTTTTGACACCTACGCCTCGGCCTCTTAAAGTCACCTTTTTTGGTTGGTGAAGCTGAACATATGTGTTTATACCTTTTTTGTAAGGACAAATATATTAAAAAAAAAAAAATTGTAATTTGGCCAAAAAAGGTCCAACCCCTTGGATTTTATTTTTAATCCCTATACCTTAGTCTCTTAAAGTCACTTTTTTGGTTAGTAACGGTAAACATATGTGTTTATAATTTTTTGTAAAATTATATAAAAAAAAATATTCCTTTAATTAATTATAGTATATTTTTTTCCTAGGATTTAACATTTAAATATATTTTAATAAATTTCTATTTAATTTATTATATCCATCTTAAAATTCCTAGTTACTAACCTTAAAAATTCTACAAATTTATCCATTACCAAAATTATTCATAATTAATTTCCTAATATCTTATCTTATATATACAGACTAATAAATCAACCCCCCCCTCAATTACAACAAACAGAAATTAATTTCCTGTCACTATACGTCAGGGAACTTTCCAAAAAAAACATCTGGGCCTTTTTTAATAAGATATTTTATTCCTGTTCCCACCATATTTCAATTTGTATAAAATTAGTTATTATGTCCCAAAATTCTCAGTTACTATTTGCTAAATTTTTAGCAAATAATAGTTTTTAAAAAATATACTAAACCCCCAAGAAAAAAAAACCTAATACGATAAAAAATAATTTTATATAATTCTATAATTATTATTTTAAATAAACATATCATAAATAATATTTATATTTTCAAAATTAAATATATATTTATTATTATTTTTTATTAAAAAATAAATATTTTCTTATTTTCCAAAAAAAAATATCAAAATCTATTTTATATTTTTATAATTATTTTAAATTCGAAATAGATTCATATAAATATAATATATATATATAATTTCAAAATTAATTAATTATTCGTAAATATTAGTCAAAATAAATTTCCCACCCTTAGCTAGATAAGGGTATTAGGCCTCGAATAACGGTAAAATATCCCTTAATAAAGCAACATCAACGGACCATATTCTCGCTCTTTCAATTATTTCTGCCGCAAAATTAAAATCCTAAAAATATATTTTTATTTTAAAATTTTCCGTTTTTCCAAATTCCCAAATAATCAAATTATTTCGGTGCCATGGGGGAAGCCTAAAAGGTCGAGAAAAAATATATAGGAAAAAGAAAAACAATATTTTAAAAACAATTAAACAAAATATATCTTTCGATCATTTCCTTATGAATAAATGGATGATTAATATCAAACATCTATATTTATAAAAACATTAATATTATATTCGGATCATATCATTCTGATGCGGGACGGCTTTTTGGAAATCAATATGGTTTTAACATGTTTTAACTTTATTTAACTTTAACTACAGTAACATATTTTAACTGGGTTTATCGGTCGTGTTCGATGTTGGATTGAAGCCAAAAAAGAATCTTGAGGTTCAGAAATAGATGCGGAATATCTGAAAATGCAATGGACATATTCATCATCTTCGGAAGAGTGGCGGCATTGGGGCATACTTATTTTAGAGTTTTGTGCTGCAGTTTGTCAATGTTTCTGGCATCTGTCTTTTGCACCCTTGCGTTGCACTTGCGCTGTGGAGGCTCCCAGGGGCTGTGAGTGCTGCGAGCTCATGGGGCGAGCACGTCTCACTGATGGTATCTTTTTGGTATGTCTTTGCACTCCGCTGTGGCCAAACTGTGGCAAACACCTCGCAGGCAGTCTGGTTTGGCACTTTCTTGCAGCAGCTTGAATGAAGGTGGAAAGCATCTCACAGGCACTTTGTTCTTGCACCTGCGTGTGGAAGTTACAGTTACAGCGTGAAAAGCATCTCAGGATTACTCAATGTGGCTTTCACATCCACGCATTACTGCCACATTCTATGTGGAATGTCCATTCACAACATTCATCTTGAAACCGGTCTCTGCTTTGCCTAGCCCTAGAATTGGATTTTTGGTTATTGTTCGGTTATCGTTCGGGGCCGCGGCCCAGAAACAGTGTCTGGCTGGCTCCACATGACTACCGGCTAGCCAAGAATGATTTTCACAATTGTGGTTTTGCTGAGAGCGCGGGCATTCAACTAAAAGGATCATCCAACCCCATTTCAATGCAGAAGGTTTCTGCTATTTATTGCTCAATGGCAGGGTCAACAAAAAAACATTTCTGAGTGGAAGGTTTCCGTCGGTCGCTCCATGCACAGAGTCAATTGACAGCATATCCTGGGTAGAAGTTTTTTGTTATTGTTCCATCAGCCGCGTCCACGAAAAGGATATCTACACAGACGGTTTCTATTATCGTTCATTGCTCAGGGCCAATCAAAATCGAAAGAAAAAGCGCTTCAACAGCCGCGGTTTGGTGCAGGACGGCTTCTTAAGATCTATACTGAAACAGTGGTGCGGACAGCAATGTCTCAAAAGCCTGCAAAAACGCAAACCTGTTTTTTTGACAGAATTCATGTGACTAGAGGCTTGCCAGGAATCATTTACACAATTGCAGTTTTGCTGCGAGCATTGAAAGGGATCAACCAGAATCATCTCAGAGCAGAAGGATTCTGCCATCTTTCAATGGCAGGGTCAACAAAAAACATCTCTGAGCGGACTGCTTCCCTCCATCGTTCCATGACAGAGTCTTCTTAGCGGGTTCTTTCTATGGTTCTATCCGACGGGTACACTAAAAGTATATATAGTATATCTACATAAAAAGGTTTCTGATATCGTTCACTGTGTAGGGCCAATCAAAATTAAATTAGACACACACGCTTAAACCACCGCAGTTAGGTGCAGGATGGCTTCTTAAGATGAAACCAAAAAATATGGTGGGGACAGCAATGTCTTGAGGTTGCTAAATACATTGTCACTCCTATACGAATAAACTGCTAGCTGCGATGCCTGTGCCATGCGGGAATGTATGTGGAGGTTGCAGAATGGATGCTCCCGAATTCCTAAGCAACAGGTTAAACTTAGAAACAACATGTTCATCACCGATCATCACCACTTTCCGTGTTACTTCCTGAAAGAATCTAGAACACAAAGGTTTGCTCGGATGTGTTCGCGGCCCTGTCTGACCAGAAAAGGCTTCTTTGTTTCCGCTACAGACTCTCCGCTTTGCTCTCGCTCGCTTCCTGGCCATAACCTCAAATTGACTCAAGAGGCCATGCCAAGTTCAAGGCAAGTACCAGAACTTAAATCGTCAGCAGCTGACATTTCCAGTGCTGAAGAGTGGCGCCGCAGATACAGCCGCAGGACTGGCTTGCGATCAGGTCCAGCGCGGCCAAAGCTTGGCACCTGTCAAAGCAGTTTGCTGAGGAAGTGACCAAGGTTGAACCAAGGCCAAAGAAAACTGAATCTGAGTCTGCCACGCAATAGAGCTTCGAGCCATCGGTCACCCGGGGCACTGCTGCCAGAGCCTGCGCGCAAAGAAGGGATCTGAAGGGATGAGGGGCATATGACGAGGATTATTCGGTGAGAATCCAGTAGATGCAGTATGATACCTCAGATATGCTTAGACATGATAAGAATTGATGCGTCTTTTTTGACAAGCATGTGCAGTTCGTCAGGTCCTTGATCGCTACTGCCACAGCTTCCTGGTCGCAGCACCAAACCCAACTATTGACTTGCTCTGCTGCTCTGCTGCTCTGCACTCCTACTCTCCTACTTGCTGCCCTCAATGCCGGCATAATTCACATCCAAAATGCCTTGTCATCCGAAAAGCAATGGACGGCAACCGCCTCCCACCGGAAATGCAGTCTTCAGTGCCATGAAATCAATTGAAATCAGTTGAAATCTGTTTGTCCGACTGAGCCGTGGCAACAACCCCGGTGCCAATCTCTTCTAATCCTAGATGCCTTCCGCGACCACAGTTTTGACTTCCGCGGATGGTGGGTGAGTTGATTTCTCTTCCGCGGAGCTTCCGCAAAAAGAAGCTCTGATGACTTCGAAGTTGACTGAACAATGCTTGGAACATGGCTGTCTTTGTGTGGAGTGTTCGTCTTCCGCGGCCCTTCCATGATCGTAAACTACTCTTCAACAAGCTCTTCTGCATGCTTCCGCGGACGTGGTTTCATCCCCATACAACTTTTCTTCATGGAGGCTTTTGATGCTGCTCAACTCTGTTGGATCACAGGCAAACCACAAAAACAATCCCAGCAGGCACCTGGTGGCGCTTAACCTCTGCAAGGGCTGCGTAGCTCAATTTATCAACCTGACAACCCGAGACAAAATAAAAGATGCAAAAGTCAGTATGAGCTTGAGGCGATATGTGGCGATATGGACATGTCCAGACTTTACGATGCATCTGGACTGCATCAACTCTCTTAATTTCATTGATGTCCTCAAATCTAGCAACATCTACTAGCATTCCGCGGCCAAGGGGCTGGAGTTTTTGAAGTTGCTTTTAGCAAACCTCAGTGCAACTGCAGCTTGCTTCAAGAAGGCTTTGGTTTGGGAGTTGAGCTTGCTGCTTGTTTCAGTAAAGTCAATTGCATTGAACTCATCCCACGACTGCCCACGTCTTGCCTTATTGCAATGTGCAGTTGGCATCAGCCAGCAGCCGCAACAAGAATACTTAGACCCTGCATGCCGGGCAGTCCTTGAAACGAAGGACTTTTCCTTGCTTGTTTCCTTGCCAGGGTTGACACCAGAACGCTCAATGCAATGCACACCTTCAAACCTTTTGCGCAGCACTCTCCATCCTGCAAGCCACTCATGCAGGCGGAACTTAAACAGTCGCAGGTCAACATTTCAATCATCCCCTGAAATAGCCTTTTGAACTGCCAACTGCCGTCACTTATTTATATGTCAGGCTGTCTTTCTGATACGCATTCCACCACCCTACATCAAGATGGCCCAGTTGCCAGCCTGTGGTATTTTTCCACCATTCCACTCGAAATTCAGCAGTAAAGCCCTTCACAAGCAGTGATTAAGACACGCAATTATAGCCAATGGGCTATACCGGCTATACGAATCCGCATGAATCCGCATTAGCAGAATCACAGGTCCTTTCAATTCTTTCAGATATTGTCAATCTATTCAAACTTTGCTGACGTCGTGGCTCGCCACTTGCTAAAAGAAGGTGGCCGCTTGTAGCACTTCGGAATTGTTACCAGGCCTTGATGTAACATAGAGCACGCACCACATTCATGATTCTATCTGGGCCGTTGCCGTCCATGTGGACGCGGTCCCCCTGATGAATCCGGTCCTGCCACTTTCCATTGGTCAAATTAAGTCGATGAAACTTCCTTTGTTCAGACAATGCCTTTTCCCTGTTGCTTCAGTCTGAACCTAGTTCTCACGTGCAGTGACTTTTCTTTGTCATTGCGATGGCCCAGACTCAGCTCCTCCACTGCAGCTATGAACTTCTTCAGCTTTGCAGGGTCCTGCCACAGGCCCAGGGAGGCAGGGAGCCTGGGAGGCTGGAGAGGTGTTTTGATGCGTTTTGTGAGAAGATATCAGCTGTGCCCAGGCCGGGTCAGCACCAGGAGGATAAGCTTGAAATACTTTTTCTGTGAGCGGTTGCCTGAGCTTGGCATGGCCACGGCCAGTTGCTGCAGCTCAAATATTTTGGGCGCTGGCGGTGCAGCAGCAGCGCCGAAGGTGGCATACACAAAAAGCCTGCCTGGTGGAGGTTCAGCAGAGTGATAGTGATGATGTCAAACACAAATCAGCACATGCATACATGATAATCATTTCAAAGCGAAAGAATAGGCAAAACTGATCCAGGGAGCTTGGTGCTCATACTAATTTTCATCAGACAAGTAGTGCAAGCACTGCCAAAATCTGTGAGTATCCGCACAACTGTCCATCTCTCATCCTATATCTGCAGCCCACAAATGTACATCAACGCTGACGTGCCGTTGTTTATCACCAAGACGCCACGAGGATCATCCACGGGATGAATCACATTCGCTACACACGAGAGCTTCTTGAAGGGATACAGGGATGGCACTGCCCTCAGCTTAAACTTAGCCGACTTAGAGAGGGGCTTAATTGGGGCTTCTGATTAAGATAAAATAGATGTCACTTGCGATGCTAAGAGAGGGGCGCCAGTCCCGCAACAAGCACCTGATCATCACTGATCATACATTCATGCACCAGTCATGACTATTCATTGCAACGTCTGATGGTGTCTTCATGTTTCTTCCGAATCATATCTGGGGCAACTGAGGGTCTTCACATCAATTGCTGCTTCATCATCCCACAGGGCAAAGGCCTCAGCTCTGTGTAGCAACCATCATGGCCATCATGGCCATCATGGCCATCTATGTTCAATCTGAGCTCCCTACACGAACAGCTTTTGCATTGTCTGGAGCATTCTGCACCAAGATGCAGAAAGTATGTGCCACTGAGGGCCCGCATCCATTGTTAAATCATCAAAGTTCTTGAGTAGAGTTGCTTCATTGTGAGGGCGTTAAACATGGCGCCGATTTACATTGCTCATCTATCAGGAAGCAGATTTACCTCTGCCAATATGGTAGCAACATCTAGCAACATTGGGGATGTTGTCAGATCTCAAAATCAAACCGGATCTTAGGGAGTTGAAATGTTTGAACTTTACACCGTGAGCAGCGCGCTACCACCATTTAGGGTCGGGCACCAGAGACGACCAGAGACGTAGGCTTATGAGTCACTTATGAGATTTATGAGGAGGATAACCTTCGGTTGGGAGAAGGGTTGGGGTTGTGGCAGGGTACCTGGAGGCACAAATCTATTCACCACTTACTCAGACTCGGGGCAGGTTTCACCGGGCACACGGGTGGACATTGGACAACGCTTAGGATACTTGGACTCCAGGTGTTTAATCAAAGAGGTCTGCAAGGCGATTTCCTGCCTGCAACGCGTTGGTCACATCTCGCGCCAGCTTTAGCACCTGGCTGACTGGACATTCCATAAGCTTCGTGCAACTTACGATGTATGTTGTAACTAGTTGTAACCGTTACGTAAGCGACGTCCAAGTTCTGTTCTAGTAGCTTGGAAGGTTCTCCAAACACATCGATTTGCTTCCTTTTTCCCTGCCTGACTCTCGTTCGTCACTGCCAGAAGCCTCGTGTTCATGAGTCTGCTCTCGAGATATTCCTGACAAAGTCCACAACACGTGCTGACTTTCTCACTATTCACAAATCACATGTACCCAAACCTACAGGCCTCCCATGGCGCGACACCAAGGGACTTAAAGTGGACATTTGCTGACTCTTCTTTGGAGACTCTTTCCACCTGTCAGGCTCTGTGTATGTTGCTACTGAGGATATCTGAGGATGGTATGGCTTTTACCACCTCGAAGGAGACAGACTTTGGAGCCGTTGCCAAGGCCTGCACAACATCCGGAATCTTCCAACTACAGTACTTTCAATTCAAAAGCACAAGACATGCAGGAATATGCAGGAAATTGGAGCAGAAATATCCGATCTCATCAAACAGCGGCTGCTGATCCTGTTGAAACCATGTTGAAACCATGTTGCTTCGTGCCTTCAAGGCATGTCCAACCGCTTCAGCTCCCCAAGGAGACCTGCGGTTGAATTTTTGGATATCTTTAGTAGTTACGAGATGTTACGCGTATATTCTATTCGAAACAGCACCGTTGCATAATTCAAATGTCAGAGATGACGAAGATGACAGAGATCCCCACATTTCAATCGTCTCCTTGTCCTTCTCCACAGTTCGATGCAAATAGTTTTTGAAGGCAGCCACCTGAGACGAAATTGAGCTGATGCCCACAAAAAGAACTGTGGATCTCTTCTATTTCCAAACGCATAATGAACAGAAACGGGAAGATATCCAAACGGCATCTATGGTCTCCGAGTGCCTTTCATGGTCTTGACACTAGCCTGTAAACCGCTACTGTCATCAAATGTTTCACCCTCTTCCGTCGCCTTTTCAGCTGAAGAACCCTTTCCAGGGGGATGAAATCGCACCTGGGTGCCAACAGCAACAGTTTCAGCTGAATCTCCTGGAGGGCTGGGAGGATGTTCTCACATGGCATCACCCTGCTTCTCCATTGATTTCTGCGTAGGGGCCGAGAACTGCTTGATGAACTCCATCCGGCAGCCAAGTGCCTGGTGGCTCAGTTTACATGCAAATGATCCGGTTCCTGCAAGATGTATTTCTACCGGTCAGAACGCTATCAACACATTGAAATACATCGAAGCAGCTAAAACATAGTTTGACACTGGAAAGGGTTGACTCTGTGTGCTTGTTGGTGAAGTGAAAAAAACACTTGTACAACACGTGTTTTTGCCCAATCTTGCATCAGGCCTTTCCAGCAAAGTGATGCTGCCATGGCGCAAGCATTGCAAGACTAGCCCACTCTCTCTGAAGGATTATGATCAGGATATGATTTTAACTTGTGGTTTCTGCTGGTCTTTGCCACGAACATCACATAGCCACGTGGAGTGAAAGTCAACGAGTCAAACAGTTTGCACACCGCTATATTGAATGCCGTCGATTAAACCAATTGCACACTGTTCTCTCTGAGTGGTACTAGTAATGGGTAAGGTTCGCCCAACGTTTTCTTGCTTGCTCGTCCTTTCTATAATTGCTCAGCAGTTGCAATGCTAAGAGAAAGAGGTCAGCATTTATCACAATTTAACATGCATTGCAGTGAACTGCATCTCTCTGCTGCAGAATGTGCAAACAAAAGGCGCTCCAGTCACTGTTTTCTAGCCCTTGCCAAGAGCTTGCAGCGAGCCGTGTGCAAAGTCAAACGTGGCAAAGCTCACAGCACCTGGCACAATGCTATGATGGAATGAATGCCAACCGCCTTCACAACGTTTCACAAAACACGACATATAAATACATATCACACAAAACTACAAACGCACACACGCGCACACACACATACATGTATATAAGATACATTAGAGTAGATACATAAGATACATTAGACTAGATACATTAGATGCATAAAACACATAAGATACATAAGACACGTAAGACACATAAAACGCATAAGATACATACATGCATGCATGCATTCATACATTCATAGATTCATAGGTTCATACAGTACACACACATTACATACATACATTACATACATTACATACATTACATAGATAAGATCAGAGAAACGCACCTGATTCCTGAATCCAGTATAAATAAGATATATCGCGACAGGCGCGTTCAATGCAAGTTGAAATCACAAATGGACAAATGCAAGTGCAGTTGGATGCAAA
>Ga0126342_10014908_pt1 | contig 13673 bp, 11 predicted proteins | sample Cyp1metagenome_FD_92528 | JGI IMG/M metagenome (GOLD analysis project Ga0126342, IMG submission 92528) | Coral microbial communities from Lord Howe Island, Old Settlement Bay, Australia - Cyphastrea 1 metagenome | ecosystem: Host-associated > Invertebrates > Cnidaria > Coral ...
ATTATTAGATATATGCTGTCTAACCGGAGGCCAGTGAAAGACCTGCGCCCTGCCGCTAGTAGCATGACCCGTTTGCCCTCAAATTCCTGGATAGTTCAGGTTTGAGGTCGGGCGTGTCAACGTGTGATGCCCCTTTTGGGTGGGCTCAGCCGTTCTGATTCAACAATACAATATACAATACCATATTTATATACATATATCTAGGGGTAAACATATGTGGGAAACCCATGAGGAAGCCCCAGGAACATCGTCGACTTTAATGGTTGATTTTCCACATCTATATAGTGAATTTACCCTAGGGTACCTTCTGGTAACTTGGTAAGGATCTAAACCCAGCAAAATGATAATTCACCAAGGCACCAGGTATCAAACAGGCAGAGCTGACAAGTGACCTGGCAACTTGGTAAATTTATCCATTTGCGAACTGGGAAATCATATCTTTGAAAGAGGTAAATCATGGTAAGTCATATTATCTAAACGGCAATTTTCCAGAGCAGACTGTTAAATTACAACTAAGAGAGAGAGAGAGAGAGATAATGGTTGTTTTTTGCTCGGTTAAAGGTCGATCTTTTCGCATGATTTCTTAGACTGGGAATGGAATGAGGTAATTTGTAGACCAATCTCAAATCACCCGATCTGTGGGAAGATGCAAGATGACCCAACATTCATTGGTTACTGCGATGGTTGACCGCTGCTAGGTTTACATGGAATTGAATCTACAATTTCTCAAGCGCACGACTTATCGCAAAGGTTCACAATTTCAATTACTCTTTGGAATCTCTTTGGCAATTTAACATATAGCTATTGTAAATCACAATTTTCAATACTGTAGGATTTCATAAGGTAAAATCATCTATAAATGGACCAGGTATATTATAGCTACCCTCTGGTAAACATACAAAAAACAATGGAAAATCACCATTGTTAATGGGAAAATCAACTATAAATGACCATTTTCAATAGCTATGTTAGTCATTACCAGAGGGTATTCATGGGCCGATCGGCCGATCATGGATCCAAAGTCCTGTCAGGACTTGTATGCCACTCTCTACGCCTTAGATGGCGTCACTGAGGTGCGATGGGTCCACTTAAGAGAAGCCACCAAAAAATATCTAAAGCAAAAATGGATATTTATCAACTTAGGAACATTTTTTCTTTAAGTTTTATACCAACTATACTCATTACAATCCGTTTTGTTTGTTTTTTTTGAACTATACTGGACTAAGAATGGCCAGTACCGTGCTTGTGTCCAATGGATTGAAATTTCGGGTCACTCACTGCGATCGCGGTTTTCCTGTTCTGGCCATTTTTCAGGCTAACCCCTTCCCGGGCAGCATTCGTGCCCCACTTGTCGTGATTTAGTGAAAAAAAACACAGGAAAACCTCCTTTGCATTGGTTGGTCAAGGCTGGTTTTTCAGGGTGGAGTCTGAAAAACCGGGGTGGTCAGGTGTCCATCCACCGGAACAAGAGCAAACGTGGCGACTTTGCTTTCGTCCTTGGGACTGCACCTGTTGCTTTCCTCACGGCTGGTTCACCATTGAAATTCTAGAGGTCGATGGATCTGAAGGTTCTGACCACCCTCTGGTAATTCAACATAGCTATTGAAAATGGTCATTTATAGTTGATTTACCCATTAAAAATGGTGATTTCCCATAGTTATGTTAGTTTCCCAGAGGGTATAGTCTTTGGTTCAATGCGTTTCTGCACGGCATAGCTCATGTCATCGCTACGAATTAGTTCAATTTTCATCAATCAAGTGTTTATGAATGTGTGTCACATGTTTTCTTTCTCCTGCAACCTGTGGTATCCATAATTCCTGCAACTTGCAATACATGTCACCCATCGAGGGTATTATGGCACTGCTTGCGATTATCATCAGACCTTCGGCACGGACCCTTCTGGGGGTCACATTTACCGCCAGTTTGAGGCTGCTCCATCAAGTGGTTTTGGGATATATATCGATATAGTAAACCCCAACAACAATCAATTATAATTCGATTAATTCGATATATATATATATATATATATTTAGTATGATTTTACTTTTCTGCCTGTACTTCAATATACATCACCCGTGTTTTTGCCCACTTTGAATCCCGTACCTTGTCTCCCATCGTGACTCAGTTTTGAAAACTAGCCATGACATGCTGCATTTGCCTAAGGTATGGTTTGCTTCGCCTGCATCTCGGCACTGAAGCAAACTACTGCTACTATCACGATCTCTGGATGACAATAACCAAGATGAAAATATGAATCATTTAATGGAATGATGAATATTTCATGAATGATGTTGGTAATTACGTAACATTGATATTTCATAGTATGTTTGCTTATTGATTTGTCATGAAATGATCTGCTGCTCACCTCGAGGAGCAGGCAGAAGCACAGATGAAGACCCGGAAGACGCGCAACCCCGAGTGCGCCGGGACGCGGCTCGCCATGGCGAAAGTCGGATGGCGGGATGGCCATGTGCCATGTGCGGATGGGCTGAAGGCTGAAGGTAATGTTCTTTCTTAGGGTCAAATGTGGTTAATCCATGTTAATCCACTTGTGTTTAACAAAAACTGATCTGGAATATCCACCATTTGCGGAACCGGACTTGGGAATAGGTTTTATTCTTTGGTGTTTTCGCTGGGCAAATTCAAGGTCAAATGATGCTGGCCATTACGACTGATGACGATCAACCAGATGGCGATGGAGAGAGAGAGAGAGGATGAAGCAGCAAATCTGGAAGTAAAAAATAGGGTCACCCTATGTGTGATCATTCAGATGTGATATAAAATGATGAACCAGAGAGATGATCAACCAGATGGGTCACCCTTCAGACTATCATGGAGAGATTCCAGGGACACGGTCAGAGCGATCAGAGTCGGGCGGCAGAATAACACGAATTTGTTGGGAGCTGGATGGATTATATCCACACGCTTCGAAGCCTAGTGTTTTGGAGTAGATAAATTTGCCAACCACCAAGTTAGGGACTTCATTCCCCTAAGATGTTCATCTCATTGAGCTGCGATATTTAAGGCAAACCCCTTTGATGATCCCAAGTGGTTCTGTCGGTTTCTTTGTGCAGACTTGGCCCAGATGACACGATGATTGAGTCGGGTTCACATAGAGAATCCGATTGTTGGCTGGATACCAATTTGTTGAATGCTGGATAGGTTTCAAACCATCTAACATATTGTTTTTGGTTTTTCGAACATTTTCAGACATGCCAAAAATCATAGAAATGACTATAGTTATGTATCCTGGTTGGTTTGATACCTAGACATGGTTGGTTCACCAGCAACTAGTTACGACAGTCGGAACGCATGGAACCCCCAGCTCCCAGCTCCAGCTTTAGGAAGCTCCACTTGGAATGGACGCTGAAGGCTGGGGGGCTGGGCCGGGCTTTGCTTCATCAAAATTCCCAGCAGCTTGGTGTACCTTTTAGTAGATTTGAGTAAACCAACCTAGCGGTGGAAAATGGTGTTTTCTTCGAAAGGTAATTTATCTACAAGTTTCATACCAATCTGCGGTCAAGTGGGTAAAGAGTTTACCCAATGGTGATGATGAAGGGCTTCATGTTGCATGCTTTTTAGAAGTGGTTTTGACTGAAACGAACTTGAAGGGAATTGCCAGTCTCACTACCTCAAAGGTATTTCACCAAACAAGCAAGTCACCAAGTCCTCATTTCAAGACTTTTTAAGGGTCTCCAACCACCATGGGGTTTTGATAGCAGCGAAGATGAAGCCAGCATTTTTTTTGGGGTGGACTTGTGCGGATTCCACACATGTCCAGGAACGCAACCAGGAACGCAAGCAGCAGACCATTTGTGCCATGGCGCGGATTTTTCGGCCTGTAGGCAATGGCGATTTCAATTGATTTTCTGTTACCTGGCAAGATGGCTATCCCAACAAGGATTTTTTTAAACATATTAATTATAGGCAATAATTTGTAAATGGGTGATGTTCGATTACCAGGTTAAATTGCTGGAGACTGGAGAGTATCCCAAATATCACACGATTATGTAGTATGCATCGATATTTGGGATGATTGCCCCAAAATGGCTAGAATATGCTCAATGTTTTTGTATATATGCTTTTGGGGTGGGTTGAAATCACCAATCAGGCGTAGCTTGGAGTGATCGATCCACATAGTCGCACCTCTTAGGTCTTCAGTGCTGAGCAAAAAAAGAGCAGATGATGTTTCTCTCCATTGGAGGCTTGAAGTTGAACATTTCAACAAAAACATTTGCAGGAAACCATCTTCGGTCATCGGGCCACAAAGATGTTCGGTGGTTCAGCTGGTACGATCATGCCATTCAGTGGGACAAACATTGGCACTCGGAAGCTGCAGTGCATTCTGTCCAATGGTTCAGCGAGGGCTTTTTCCCCGTGGCACCACTTGCAACGAGCAACGTCTGACACCGAAGCTGGAGGAGCAGATTCGTACAGCTCCAGGGTGTTTGCTTGGCTAGACTGGAAGCGTTTAGCCCTAGTGAAGTATTCGATGCTTCTATACACAGTCTGTAGCTAGAAGTCATTGCAGATTGCTGCTTGCTGTTGTATGCTTGTTCTAATTGCAGCTCACCGATGTTTCTCTCCATTGGAGGTTTGAAGTTCAACATGTCAACATCTGGGGATTGAAACCATTGTCCTTCGTTTTGGTAAACCTTGGTTAGGTAGGTTGTGGACGGTTATGGTAGGTTTATACTCTGTATTTTGAATGTTCACCCACACATGGGAAAATATGTGTTTGCTCTAACTGCCCAACTTTTATTTGCATAAATCTCAAGACTAACATCTAAGATTGCGTCGCTCTTGTTGGTGAAAATCCCATGTTTGATCATGTTTGTTGGTTGTTATACCTCTGTAATCCTCTGTACATAATCGTGTTCTTGCTCTTCTTATTGATCAAGATTTCCTCTTCTCATTTTACTTGGCTTGATGGCAAGTAATCATATAATATCATATAGTAGTCCATGACAGTGGCCGATAAGAATATATCCTCAGTAGATTAAGATAGATATGGAAATCCAATGGTTTCCCCTTCGGAAAATGATCACTGGATCATGGATCTTCCATATACATCTTGATACTGGAGGGTATCAGAATTCACTAAAATCAGTATATATATATACACAATATATATTGTATATATAATTATATATATATAGGTTCTCATTATCCATGTATGAAATATGTCCATGATTTTCTCACCCCAAATGTCCTTTCCCGGCCGACTCCTAGACCCGACCCTCACCCTTTCTGGACGTAGCTTTGAGGCAACCTTCCCCCGGACACCACGGCAGAGGAACTACGGAAGAGCCTGGGTGCGGAGGTCGAGGCCGGAGGAACGGCCGGAGGAATCGGAAAAATACTGAGGCGAAACCAAACGAAACCATAGGAAACCATAGGAATATGTTCATTTAACCGAGAAGAATGTGGATTTTGTGGGATTTATATGGATTTATAGTATAGCTGATTGATAATAGCTAAGTTGGCTTATATCTTGGTTAACTACAGCGCATGGGTTATAAACCAATGTCTAACTTGGGGACCTCAGGCCTCGTCTTGTCAGTTGTCCAACTTTTCGGCTTGTTTTTTTTTTCGGGCTGGCTCTATATATATTTATGTTTTTGCTAATGTAAAACCATGCACCATTGATGGTAATTAAATAGTGTTATTAATATAGATATAGATATAGCAACCCCACCAAAAAAAAGATGCCGAAAAGTAATTTACCACTATTTTAGGATTGGATTTTACCAACTTCGGCCTGTAGCATTACCAGACATTTAGTTCGAGGATTTCCCAATCAAAAAAACCCAATTTTCGATATGTTCACACTATAGAGCCTTGATTTTCCTTTGTTCTCATGTATTTTCCACAACTATATATATATTATATATATATATAGTTAAACAATATACATATATATATATCTTATTTATATATATATACACATAAGTATAATTATTCCTTTTTTTATATACAAGTATATATATATATATAGATAGATACCATATAGGAATTTTATGGCTTCCCCACTTTCCCATTCCTCAAACAGGTCGAACTCAGCGAGGGCGGCAGCGCCCAGATCACGGCTTCCGAGAAGCAGCTGTCCAAGGCAGAGGTGCGCGGCAGGAAATGCAGCCGCAACGGGTGAAAAAATAAGGGAAGTGTGCCATGGTCAAAAGATAGAACATATATGAACATACATAGGGGAATATAAGGGAATATCCTTAATTAATTATACAAGGTGAGGCCCCCTCGTTATATTTGTTGGTGGCTATTGTTGGCCTTGAAACCCATTCACTAGCTTGTTATTTCTCTCAAATCAACCTCCCAGTGAGCCGAGATATGTGCGTTAACTTCGCTATCAAGGGTCCCTCACCTTGTAGAATATACGGGCATATATGGAAATATCTGAATTGCATTGGTGATATCATGGGATGTATGAGCAATCTGTGATATTTTAAGTGATATCTGTGATTCAGATTTGACCATGGAAAATATGTTCAGGTTTCCGAAGTCATGGGGGTAGCCGATTTAATCTGGAAACCGCCAGGACCAGGTCATGGGATTCTCCCGAAAGAAGGCGACTGTGTCTAGCACCGTGATCATATTAAAAAACAGTAAATGTGATGGATATTATAGTATACTATATGGATCTATATGGTATATTATATGTATATACTATATATAATTATATATAATTATATATATATATATATTGTATGGAATGTATTATTTGATTATATCCCTATCACTATATATATATATCCCATTATATACACATGATGATGCACCCCAACGATAGCTGAGTTATGCTAAGTTGACATATCTTGATTCACTGTTGGGTTGACTAGGGGGAAATAATTGCATGGGGGGTCTCACCTTATGTATATATATATATATGTGTGTGTGTGTGTTTATATTTGTTCATATATTGTATATAACCGCATCCCCATTATCCAGTTTCTTTACCCCCTTGCCCTGTTCATATTCATAATCCAGTTATGACAATCATGATGCCTAAATCATAGTGTTTGTTGTTGAAGAGGGGCCCTAACCATTGTGCCTCTGATATTCACCATGTATGAAGTAACCCAAACATAGTGTTTTAATGGTTCTATGTTGCAACCTGCCGGGGCAAACCGTGCTTGAACAGCCGTAGATGGGAAGTTAACATATTCTATGGTTAGGGCACGACTGTAAGATGTATTTGGTGGGTGAAAAATGGTTTCCCGCAATTTTCCCGCCAACCCATCGAAAGTCAATTTTATATCTTGGATGTATTGCATCCTGATGGTTGAAGGTGTTTATTTCGCGGTTAACAACTAGGAAAACGATCAAAGCTGTGAAGATCCAAGGTTTGTACCCTTGCCAAATTGTAACCCCATGTTCTCACGATGAAAAACGTCCACGTTTGGTGTAAAAATATTTGAAAAATAACACATGGCGGTTCCCAGCCACTCCCGTAGATGTTTTGCTGGGTACGTCCCCCAAAAGATGGAGAAATGAAGTAAATCATTATTTCATAAGGGATTTTCACTTTGTTGAATCTTACTGCATATCTATATCTGATTTTATTCAAGGTTCCCCATCACTATCTAGATATATACATATTATATGTATATATATATATATGAACTATATATCTAAAGTTCTACGATGATATCATTTAGAGTTCCCCATCTGATGTTTTCGGATGTTTTGGTCATCCTTTTGGGGATGACCCTGCCAGGCCTTGATCCGCGAGGGCCGCGCGAGGCTTCGTGGCCACGTCTTGCGGATCGAGCGACGGTGCGCCTTGGGGGCGCCGGGGCGAGGTTGGAGGGTCCGGTTGCGAAACTGTGGGAAGCAATGGAAAAATGCGATTCTGCTGTAGTTTGGTTGATTTTTGTGATTTTTAGAGGGGTTGAGTTACTTAGTTGGTATTGGGGGAATTCAGATGATTTTCGCGGCTTCGACTGGGCCACCTGCTCACCCTCAGACGCTGAACCTCCGGGATGGCGATGGAGAGTGATCTTGATAAATTTTCACGTGTTGTATGATGGATTCATTCATTTACATCATTTAAGTGGATTTAGATCGGGGATATGGATTTAGATGAATGTGATATCTCCAGCAAAAACGGCAATGCGACCAGCAACGGGTGAATGGTGGTCAGCTCCTTAACATAGGGCAAACGTACAATTATAGATATACATATGTGCTGCGGGTCAGAGTTGGCCAATGGAGACGCGTAAACCTTGCCGAATGGTTGATGTTTTTTTTGTGCCTCAGCTAAGGTGGTAAACCCGAAACGATCAACCTAACTGGCTGGGAGGGTTCCTTTGATTGAAGATTTCACAGAGGTTTGGTTTGTAAATCTTCAATCCTGCCCCTGTGGATTGAAGATTGAAGATTCCACAGAGACTTTTTTTGCAAATCGTCGATCCTGCCCTACAAAGCTGAAAACCTGACATTTACGACTGGATGTGCCACTTTTGCATCTCAAAAGCGGGTGTCATAAGTGTGAAGTGGAATATGAATTTTGGCAAGCAACGGTGGGGTGGGGCAGCAAAAACCATGCTCCTAGTGAAGTTGGGTTCCATAGTTGTTATCAGTGGGATATGCCTAACTACTGAAATAGTGTTGTATCCAAAAGGTCAATGGGAAATATGGTTATTGTTCAGTTCAATGATATCCATATCGAAATGCAATTCTAAGAGTGTTTGTTGTAACGGCTATGGCTGAACTTGATATTGAACACCAAAACTAATCAAACTCCACATGTCGAAATGTCACGTTCTGAATCATATCCCCTGACATTGGTGGTATATGTCAAGGGATCCGCCATTTCAGCCATACCTGTATCATTTCATCCCCCCAAAAGTAGAGACCCTCCAGAAACCGTGCTTTAGTAGGAGATGAATCCACATATTTGGGACCATAGAATGGTGGTGTTTAATGGGGTTAGCGATCCGAAGTAGCTCATTGAGGAACTTGCTGCAGAGCTGGAGCGCACTCCAGCAGTCAAGGCTGTTGCCAAACCGTATCTGCCTGGTTTGTACTGGAAATGTATGGCATGGCCAAATGCGGAATTTCTATATCATCAACTGACTCGATGGTGGCACAGGTCTCCATCTACATTCCAAGACAATGGAAAAAAGCCTGGTTGGCCTTTTTGCCCAAGCCAAACCGACCACCAACAAGCCTGATTAATCTCAGGCCAATCGAATTGCAGGAACCGTTAGGAAAGGCAGTTCTTGGCCTTGTGAGACGCAAGTTCTGCACTGCCAATACACACGTTCCATGCTGCAGAATCAGAGACGGACAGTGCACCAGCGAGCTAAGCTACTCCTTCCCTGCCAAGAACAGGGGATAGCGATCCCCAATGACACGACATGTTTTTTGGACGGGTTGAAATCACGAAAACAAGAGAAGAACATGTTAGATCCTTAGTTTCCAATCCAAAGTTAGATCCCTAGTTGTTGATAGATACATCTCGACATTTTACAGTTTTTGGTCATGCATTTCCCAAGTGTTCCACAAAGTCCAATTCTTCTGTCCCTGAACGGGCCCCACAATCAGAATATACTCCATTCTCTTCCCATTGTCTATACTTTAGATACTCAGATACTCCAGCATACCCCCAAAATTTCCCCCGAAAAAATAAATCCCATTTGCCAGGTTTTTTTAAAATGTTCTATCATGATATTATTTTGATGATGAACCTGATCTTTGATAGATGATCCAATTTTATCATCTATATCATCTATCATCCAAAGATAGAATGAGTAAATTTCTATAACATCTCTTTATTTCATACTATTTCCATATATTTCCATAACATCTCATTTTTTCCGCCTTCAAAAATGGTTCCAGTCGTGGTTTCATCCTCCAGGCGCCCGCATCTCATCATCAAGAACTTGGCCTCGCCGGACGAAGCTATCCTCCGCGACGCCTGTCAGGAGCTGGGAGAACTGCGCCATGGCGGAGCGGCGGAGCTGACATGGGCAAATCTTACAGAGAAATGGGGGATTTCACTGTGGAAAATGGTGATTTATGGCGATTTCACTAGTGAAAATTGGGATTGGGTGGAAGTTTGGGGGAAAACAGTGATTTGGTGATGATTCAATGGGGATGTAATGAGACCATAATGGGAAATGCAGACAAGACAAAACGCTACGGAAATCCATGTTCTTTGCTTTGAGAACGATTTGCACGTGGTGAATGTTCCATGTTAGTTTGCTGGTATATAAGTTTGCGTATACAATGATATATATATAACATGATATAACCGGTCGGATGGGGAAGTGATTGATTTTAAATCAATTCACCTTGGTAATTATGATATGAAGAGTATTACTCACAACCAAAACAACCAAGTTATACTAAGCTGCTCAAAGACGGATACACCCCAAATTGGAACCCCAAACATTGGGTTTGGACGATAATTTGTGCTATTGAATATGGCCAATCCGGCTTGCATGTTGATTTGGGAATGTTTATGTGTAGTTAGATTGGTTTATATAATTTATATACCAACTCTTAATATAGTTGCATGGTGTATGAAAAAAATAACAAGAAGGGGGAACTTTCGGCGAGTAACTTGTTTGGAAAAGACGAATGGGCACCTTTTGCTGGGGCCATGGCTGGAATGTGGATGGATGATGTTGAGATGGAACAGTTGATAGGCTTTAGACTATTGAACAAATGATTGCCCACTTCCAATGGTCTTTACAACATTGAAACAATATGAAACAAATACTTTCTGCGTTTTTGTGTCGGAGCTGCTTGCTTGCATACTCATGGTTCATCCTCGGGCGCTGTTGGCAAGTGTGCGGAGTGGTTCATCCCCAAATCACGATCATTTTCATCCCCATCCTTCTCCTCACCGGCATCAGCATTGCATTTATCATTTGGAATTTATCATCACTATCTTAACCAACCTTTAACCAGGGATATAACCTCCGTAGTAAGTGGGATGAGCCACCAAGTATCAAATAGACATTATTCATGACTTTCTCTATGGTTTGATGCATGGTCAGATGATATGCCTTTTGTTGCTGCTCAAAAGAACCCTGGACCCTCGACCAGTCCATGTCGCCAAGGCGTAGAATGAAGATGATCTACAACCAAGATGGGGAGTTCAAACGTTGTGCCTTCATCGTACCTGGGACGTCCTGGCAGGGAACACAACGGTCGCGTGGGTCTTTGGGTTGACATTGGCCATGGTGACAATCATGACATTGACTTTGGTCAGCCAAAGTCCCCTTTTTCGTTCTGAATTTCCTCTTTTTCTTGGTTAGATTCCATTAGATACGATATTGGTTTGCTGGTGAAGATGCATCAAAATGGATCAAAGTGGAAACGTAACACCCCAACAGCAGATGTTCGCCCAAAAAAACGTGTTATCGCATAAGAAAAGCACATGTTCCTTCCGAAAAACGCGAATTTTCTTGGATGTCGGATGAACATGGTGAACACCCAAGCACCCTGATCTTCAAGGAGTATATGGATGCCAACCTGGTGGAGGACGCCAGAGAAGCACTGCACAACCGCTCTTTGCTGGGGCAGCGCATTCGGGTTGAGAGGTGCAAGGGCCGCAAAGGTTGAGAGGTGAATGCTGTCGTTTTGCCTGGGACACCATGGGTTTGTGTGTGTGTGTACCAGTCTATTTATTGTTCTATTTGCAAAAAAAACGTTTATCCGCCTATCTAACTATCCATCTACCTTCGCTTTACAGATGTATTTACACGCACATATATATCATATATGTATACATATGAATATATATAGATATATGTGTGTATATGAATATATATATATGTATAGATATAGATACATTTTTCTATGGGAGTCTCAAAACAACATGTTTTTTGGAGATTCCTACCGCCTGTAAAGATGAGGTTTGCAGTGGAAGTGGGATGAAATGAGTTCCGTCTGAGGTTCTGACTACCTATGACCAAGGGGCATACACAGCAACATAGAATTGAGCAAGACTGCCCAGTGGATGGAATCAATCAAATCAGCCAAACAGTCCACTATAATAGGGATTTATTCCCAGGGCAGGGTGACCGGACAACGATGGAGAGAGAGAAACCTATTTATCTACACCGAGGCTGGATGACCGTAATTCACTAATCCCACGTTTCGACCATGGCACACCTGGGTGTGCCCTTCTTGCCGCTCCAATTGTTGATCAATGGCTTATTTGATGTGCGACTTTCTCATTGATATAATGATATCATTGTTTCCAAAACACTTGTTTTGCAAGGTCCAATACGTTGTTGGGAGGCCCTAATGGTTTCGAGACGCTTTTCAGATCAGACATGTGGAGCGCACTGAAGATGGCACTGTGATGATCCCTACAGTATCCCAAAGGGACGAAATCAGTCGCAACTGGGGCACATCAAATCCTGTTAAAAACCGCCTGTTATTCCAATTTCGAGCGAAACACCATTAGGCATTACATACTAATCATATTATGATCCAAAAGATATATCTCAAGGATCAAAAACAAGCTGCTCATTGGATTGGGTAAAGGGAAAGTTTTAAGCTAACCTTTTGCAATTTGATGAACAGAATGACGGTTTCTGATTTTCCCTGAAACCAATCCAATGAATTAGTAATTATCAGATTAAAAAACAGCCATGAACATCCACTTCCTTACCTCACAAGGTATCGGTCCTTGACTCCGGAGCGTCGTCACGAGCGGCGCGAGCATGCTGAGCCCAGGTGAACACGGTTGACACTGCCGTTGGTTTTCCCATCAAAGTGGTTGGTCATCCCCCACTAATTACTAGGGGTTAAGATACATAGCGTATTATATAATATATTGCACCATGCATGTTTATGACAAAGAAATAACAACCCAAAAAACAAACAAACAACAAAATGTCAAAATATACAAACAAACACACAAAGAAACAAATGTGCCAGAGCGCTTTATGTTTTTTGTTTGTTTCTTTTTTGTTTTTTCCTCTGAAGACTCAGGGATCCCAAATCTGCACTCTGTCGTAATTTGTTTCTGTTTTGTTGCTTTTTCGTTTTTTTCCAAGGAAAAAGATGCAGATTAGGGATCCCGGAGTCCCCGTAGAAAAAAAACAAAAAATATACAAATACAAAGCACTCTGGCGCGATTTGTGTGTTTTTTTGTTTTGTCATTGTTTTTTGTTTTTTTCAATTTATTTGTTTGTTGTAAAAAGTTGCATTTTGCGTCAGGTTAAACATCCCGCCGGGTGGGAAACTGAACCCACGTTTTGTCTGTTCTTGGCGTTCATATGCTAGACATTGGATGCGAAACACATGGTTTTGGCAAACAATTCAGTTCATGATATTCGCCGTGCCACTGTGTTTTGGCTTTTTTCTTGCGTTTTGCAATGTTTTCTGCATTCATGAGCTTCCAAAATCAGCGTCAATTGTTTGCAGTTTTCTTGAAATATGCAGGTTTTAGCACATTTCTGCGCGCGTTTTTTTCTATCGCCAAGGACAGTCATCTAGACTGGACAGTCTCATTCAAGACTTTGCGGAAGTGCAAGAAGACGTACAGTAGCGTAGCATCATGTATGTGAGATCCTCCTCTGTACTACCAGTTTTTTTTCCTGGGGGTTCAGTACGCTTTTTAAAAAACACTATTTTCCAAAAATCTAGCAGACAGTGGGTGAGGGTCCCGGGGCATGATATGGGGCCAGGAA
>Ga0126342_10014909_pt1 | contig 13673 bp, 13 predicted proteins | sample Cyp1metagenome_FD_92528 | JGI IMG/M metagenome (GOLD analysis project Ga0126342, IMG submission 92528) | Coral microbial communities from Lord Howe Island, Old Settlement Bay, Australia - Cyphastrea 1 metagenome | ecosystem: Host-associated > Invertebrates > Cnidaria > Coral ...
AAAACTGCTTTGAATATTACAGCTTCTATCATCAACAGTACCAGTGCCATTGGGTTGCCAAACTCTGGCCCTTACCCATGAGCTGCTGCGATAGCAGTCAAACTGCTTTCAATACAGCTTCTATCATCAACAGTACCAGTGCCATTGGGTTGCCAAACTCTGGCCCTTACCCATGAGCTGCTGCGATAGCAGTCAATGTCAAACTGCTTTCAGTACAGCTTCTATCATCAACAGTACCAGTGCCACTGGGTTGCCAAACTCTGGCCCTTACCCATGAGCTGCTGCGATAGCAAATGCTTTCATACAGCTTCGTTCATCAACAGTCCCATTGGGTTGCCAAACTTGGGCTCTTACCCATGAGCTGCTGCGATACCAAATGCTTTCATACAGCTTCCATCATCAGCAGCAAGACCATTCAAATGTGTTTCTCATGGAGTGATTCTTCAGCCCACCCACCCATCCCAACCCCGATGTCCTGCTGCGTCATTTTGTGGGCAGCGTGCTGTGTTCAGTTTGCTTGCAGCAGCAACTATGAGATTGCCAGCTGTCAATAAACTTACAACCCAGTGTCAATTTTGTAGGTGGCCCCCTGCCAATGGGATATGATAAGTTCTGAAAAACTGATGATGCTTTGAATCTGCAGCTTACATGGGTGGCCAATGATCATTGGCAAGGTTCTAAATTAATTAGCAACAACTCCAAACTTAAACAACCAACAACTACACGAAATAATTTTCCAAAAAAACAGTGTTAAGTGATTCTAAACAAAGTTGAGCATTTCCTGTGCTGAGTTTTTTTTTTTGTGCGCGCGCCGTCCGCACCTTGGGGCCAAAAACGGCTCAACAGGGGCTCACACCAGGGGCTGGCTTACCCGGTGCTGGTGGATGGATGGAGAGATTTGCTTCCATTGACGCCCTGCCTTTCTCTCAGTCAATTGTTTAAAACCTGGACCTGGGGTGATTCAAAGCAACATTTTTTGTCAGATTCAAGTTACGAAATCGGCAAGTTTTTCAAATCAGCAAACTTCGCTTGTGGAGGTCTGAGTCAGAAATTGAACCTGAGATGCCGCTGCAGAAGAAACCTGCCACAAAGAAGGCGGGCCATTTTGTCCTAGGACACACGTGACATAACATGTTCGATGCCTTTTGTTTGATTTGTCAGGCCGTGGTCAAAAAGAAAAAGGGCACCCAGTGCCAGGCGTAGTTTCTTTTCAATGCACAGGAATCAGGAAGTTCAATTTCAAACCGGTTAGCTAGGGAAACCAATTTCCACAGCAGCATTGTATTTGTAAATGCTATAATATCTCCACATGTTGATAGAAACCATAGCCTTGTCAGGCTGGTCCTCGATGCACCCATGTCAAGAAGCTGGTTTTGAAACAATACCAGAAGGCCACAATTTTGTTCTTAATCACCGTTTTGTTGGTAATCACCTGCTCTCAGGTTTTTTGGTCACAGAATCGCCATGTCAGGCACCAATGCCAGCCTGTGGAGCTGTTCATGGATCTGAGATCCGCCACATAGCAATGCCTTTGCCAAAGGCCCATCCTTTGAAGTTGAAGGTTGTTGGGGCCTGAACTTCTCCTGCCATTAATGGATCAGCCTTAGACAGCATTTGAAACTTTGAGGTCAGCCGCGCAACCAGGCAAGGCACCAAGAAGAATGGAGCAAAAATCTTCCTTGGCGCCAAGCACTTCAAGTCGTGGAGTTGTTTGAGTTTCACGCTCAGTTTGACCCAATGCCATTATGGGGGAGTTCAAGGTTCATTTTACAAAGAGAATATTTTTTTCTTGAGGAGTGTTCGGAGCCTCCCATCGCTGCACAAAATCAGAAGTTTCGACCCAGGGAATTTCTGCCAATACCTCAGATTTTGCATTCAAACTTGATTTCGTTTCCGAATTTGATGACAGCATTGGGGCTTGACGGGGGCTAGCCCAGGACTTGGCGAACCAAGTGCGGCATTGGGATGTGTACACCGCAAAGATGGGTGAGCATGGGCTGGCTCCAGGTTCATGTTTGAACCCATTGACAGCTGAGTGGTTCAGTGGTCAGCAACTTAGCAGCTTTAGAAATTTTGAAATCACAGAGTGTGGTAACCCGACCACGATTTTTTGAGACCCAGGCCTACCATTGAATTGGACGAAGCCACAGAGTGGACTTGTGAATCCACGTGTTCTGCATGACATGATGCTGACCTGCGATGAGGCTGGTCGTCCGGTTACGATTGCCAGGGGTACTTTTGACAGAGAAGTATATTTATGTAAAGAAAGACATTGTCGGCACTTGGCAGGGGGTGACCCCAATGAAATGTGTGTCTCTCTTCACTGGGTGTGCTGGCCTGGAGATTGGACTCCGTGGGTCCTCCCTGCATGTTTCTCAGTTTTGCCCCACCCTCCGATGTTGTCGTCACTGTTTTTCTGAATGATGTGAACGCGGCAGCAGAGTCAGACTTGCATTTTGGCTGACTGGCAGTGCAGCCTTGTCAAACTCTTGTTTGGGCTCAATGTCAACCCAGCAAAAAAAATGGATACATTTCAAACTGTGCGCGCTGTGGGTGTCAACCAGATCAGGCCAGGATATCCTTTCATTTCAACCGTGCTTTTCATGTTTTTCAAATTCAAGTGTCTGTATGATTTGAATCCACCATCGTTTACATGTCAACATTGCATACATCAGGGTGGAGAGAGGAGCTCGCGTGTTTTGCAAATGGCATAGTTCATTGCTTGGGCCTTAATTTTCATGTCAAGTCACAACAACATGTTCAGTACAGGTGTCAACCTGTGTTTGAGGTGGGTTTGGAATTGCAACCGCTGGGTTCAATATTCGCAAGACGACTGGCAGAACCTACTTCAGACACGTGCGACTGAAAGTGCCAGAGGGAGTCAGGCTGGGATTTTTAAACATGTGGTGGCTCAATGTCATGGACCTATTGACGCCAAAACCTATCATTTCTTGAAAGCTTCCAATCTTGTGCGAGGTTGCGTCCAATGCTGTTGCAACAGAAGATGGCAGCGCCGAGCCACCTCGCAAGAAGATTCGCTGAAAAACAGAGCCGCTATGCTAAGTCATGCATGCAAGAAGACCTGTAGAAGAACCACCACTCAGTCAGTCAAACTTTTTTTTTGGCTGTGATTCTTCACTGGGGGTTGCAGTGTGTGTGTGCCAGGTGGCTTCACCCTGTGCGATTTGCCTGGCCCCTAACAAAATCAATGTTTTATTTGTGGCAAGTTCAATTCGAGACAGTTCCATGGGAAGCTTGTGATACCAATTAAGTTCTGGGAAGCTTGACATACAGGAGTTTAGATACTTATTAACTTATTTCATTTATAAACATATATATGATTACAAATGTATTCTTCAACATAATCATCATGGCCCTCAAAAAACACAGCTGGGTCCTTTATCCAAGGTCGAAAGTGACAGTTTCTGTGTGGCCATCCTCAAGTCGCGGCAGCAAGAGGGATGTCTGCCCACTTGCCCCATTTCGTCAGATGTGGTGAGCTACAAGCCTTCTGGGGGTGATCTAGCTGCCCAGCTTGTCACTGCTGGCTTTCCATGCCAGGCAGCCGCTGCGTGTGTTCATTTTTCCCAGTCATATTGGAAGCCAGATTTGTTTGGAAGCCGCTGCAGGGTGTGTCAAGCGCCGGCAACCAGCTGGGCCTGAGCGACAGCAGGTCAGGCCTGATCACACAACCCTTCCGGGTTTACGATGAGCTCCCAAAAGCGTGAAGGGCTCAAGCTAAGAGGGTATAGAAACAAGAACAACCCAGCTGAATCTTTTTGAGCGACGTTTCTTGTATAGAAATTGGACATTGAATGAATTTTCACTATTCCTTTGAAATAGTTATCAGGCTTGATTCAAGCTTTCTGCCACTGTAATGTGGACAGCCTGTGATTTTGCTGAGGCAGGGCATTTTGCTTGAAAATGTCGGAGCGCTACTTTCAAGCCAGACAGAGACCCGCAAGCTTTTCAGGTACATCCTCAAGGCCTGGTTTTGCCTGATTCATTGCTCTTTGCATCTCTTTGCCAAATGCGTTGTTTTTGCTGAGCGGATCTGGCTCAGTCAGGAGTGTGCAAAGCGAGACTTGCGAGCCAGATGGTGCACAGTGTCATTGACCAACGTAGGATTGCCCGCTCTTGCCTCAGGAGGTGGATTATCATTTTTTGTTGCAACAGGTTGCTCTGTTTCTTTTCGACAGGCTGGGCGCAAACGCGTCTTTATCCTATGTGCAGTGAAGAGCTTTCGCTTTCCGGACTGACTGCTTGTGTCAGTTGCATTTTAATGTGTGGCTGTTTGTATGCAGTTTCAGGCTTGAACCTGAATATCATTTTTTTTGTCGCAGGATGGCTTCAAGACTGAGCGAGGGGTTGAGATGACCGAGCCATGGAACCCGCTCAATCAGGTCCCGATTCATGAATGGCTCACTCATTCGCATAGTGAGGAGGACAAGTGCCGCCTCCGTGCAATGGGCAACATTGTGGTCCCATACCAGGGGTGCCTGGCCGGCAGAGTCCTGGCTCGCATGGAGCCATTCCTTGGCTGACTGAGTGGTTTTCCTTTGGTATCCTGTTTGTTAAGGAACCCCAAGAAAGTTTTAAAACTATGTTGCTGCGTCCTTGGACGGAAGACTCAGTCAGCCCCAGATGGACTTTAATTCAATGAGTACTGACGCAGGGGTGCAGAAGTTCCAGAGCAATTCAAGCTATAAAATGGTTCTTGTTGTGGTTATTTGGAGTATATTCTGTTAGAGAACCCTCGCCTTTCACACTTACCTTGAACGTGTGTCTTTCACACGAAGAGCCAGGACCTCAGCGATGGATGAACTCGTATACTATGATTCAGCATTGATTGCACTTTTGAAACAGTATCATCGAACTCGCAGGCTAAAACCAAGTGCAGGACAATTTGAGATCATGATGCCGAGGCAGCATCCATTTTGTGAGCAGAAGCATGAGGCAGGGAATGACATCAAGATTTAATTTCTTTTGCTTCAGTCCAGCATTGCGGTGTCAGTAGTTGGTGAAACTCAACGGTTCATGTGCTCCATGGCCCAATCAGATTTTCGCAGTGCTGTCACAGATTGAGGGCAACTCCAAAAAGAAAACCGCAGGGATTCAGAAAGTCTGAGATCAACATATGATATCGATATTTTGCACACGCCTGTTTTTGCAGAAAATTGGCCTAGCAAAGCTGGAGCCATGTCGTCTCCAACCAGCGCCCTCCTTATGAAATCCCATTGGGCAGAATTGCTCATCAGGGGAGAAAAATGCTGGGAGTTGAGAAGTTCAGCCACTGCCAAGCGCGGTCGCATAGCTTTGGCAGTTTCAGGGGCCCAAACACTACTCGGTGAGATCGATCTGGTTGATTGTGTGCAAGTTGCTGAAGGTGGCAGGTCGCTCCTACCTTTACCCCTCGAGAATTTTGTTGAGTTACACAAGGTGCCAGACCTGGCGAGCACTATCAGATACAAACGTACCTACGCCTGGGTGATGCGCAATCCATCTCGCTATCCAACACCAAAACCCTATTGTCACAAGGTTGGAGCAGTCATTTGGGTGTCACTGAGCACGGAAGTCCAGAAGCCAAAGGGATCAGATTCAGCCAACGCTTTCAAGAAGCGTAGAACGCAGTCAAAATGATTGTGCCAGCCATTCCAGCCATTTTTCCACCAAAGATTCTTACGTGACATGTGAGGCCAGCGGTTGAAAAGGCCCTTAGATTTTGATTTGATTGCGCTGATAATTGCAAGTTAAAATCGGGCTCAGCTCGATCAAGTTCCAAAGACATGCATTGGATTCACCTTCTACACTCTTAGATTTAGTTGTGCTAGCAGGTGGCTGTGACTCACTGCATCTTCAAGCTATGATGAATGATGCGAAGGCGTGTTGTGATGTGGTCATATTTCGAAGCAAAACTTGGGTCAATTTTATGCAAGCTGGATGATTTGGTGGCCAGCATGGCAAGGACTAACATGTCATATGGCACGGTAGTTGAATCAATGTTGCAAACTTTTTAACTAATGACCTGAGCACGGTGGTTCAATCGGCAACTTGGATTCTGGTGATCCCGGTTTTGATCTGTATCTACAGCCGTTGGGCTGTGATGGATGGCAGAAGGCTTTGCTGATGTCAATGCCTTGAGCAGTAGCTCTTCTCATGGTGGCTCAAAGCCAGCCGCCAGCAGCAGAGGCCCAGCTCAGAAGCGGAAGCGCCGCCCATCTTTTGCAGAGTCAGTTTCTGATGCTACTGCACTTCGGGCAATGCTGGGGAAGCCTAAGTGCCATTGCAAACGTGGGTGCCTGGCTCAATTCAGTGATGATGCTCTTTTTTCAAAGCTGCTGTCTTTTCGATCGGATTGGGCTTCTCTGCACAAGCTCGATCAGGATACAGAGGACGCTTGGTGGCTTTGCAGTGATTGATACATGTTCTGTTTTAGGTGGGGGACCATTTGCAGTATCAAGGTCACAGATTGCCACTGCAACCATTTCCTGCTTTCCTTGAATTTCATTTCCGCACATAAGCCGAAACTTTTTGAAGTTTTTCTGCATTGAAGATTTTTGACCAACGAAGCAGCGATGGAAGCGTTTTCATTTTCCTGGGATGGTATATATACATTATATATAAAAAGCAGTGTATCAAAGTCAGGTAAAAGCATCTGATAGATCAATGAACTCGCCATGTATAACATGCCTGCCTATCACATATCCCTCACACCCACACACACACACGCTACCTTAAAAAGGAACTTTGCGCGAATGATTTTTAAAGCAAACTCCACACCAGGGGACAACCACCACCATCGTCATCATCATCATTGGAAACTTCCCTGTTGGTTTGACACTTCGAAAGGGTTAAAAAGGGCGCCTTTTTTGTGCCCAAAAAGGATCCCAAAAACAGAGAAAAAAGGCGCGCCCTAAAATCCCAAACAAACAGAAAATTACTAATCACCATGATCATCATCATTGCCATCACTACTGCTCCATCGTCATGATCATCCTTTTTCTCCCCATCCTCCTTCCATGATCATTTGCTTTGTGGGAAAGTATCAAGCGCCCAAAAAGTCGTTCACATCATCCACCTTTTCCGATTATGTTATGACTTTAGGTTTTCCACGTGGGCTGGCCCAAGAAGAACAGACCCAGCCGGCCAAGTCACAAAATCTCCGGCGACAAAGCTTGGGAAAAACATCCATTTTTGAAGATGTTTGATCACAGAAAAAAACTTGATAAAATTTGAGTTGGATATCAGCAACATGAAAGCGTAAGCTAGCAGGTAAAAATTGTGAGAAACCGTCCAACGCAAACAGGCAACAAGTTGTCTTCTGTGATGGTAATTCATCGCCTTTGGAATTTTACTCTAAACCCCTTTCCACCGTACTACTTGTACAAGAAACGTTGTTACATCATCATCATCATCATCATCAGCATCAACATCATCATCATCATCAGCATCATCATCATCATCACCATCATCACCATCATCATCATCATCATCACCAGTATCATCATCACCGGCATCTTCATCTTCACCTTCATCTTCAGCATCATCATCATCATCATCATCGTCATCATCATCATCATCATCATCCAATCAGCACTTTATTTGTTTTTATCAATGGTTCAATAATCTTATTGTTGCCTCTGGACGTTTATTTGTGTTTTGGCGGCATATTTTTTGTATTAACATCGGCCGCTGACAGGCCACGTGAAAAAGTTGTAAGGCTGAAGGCGAGATATGTAGCCATGAGTGCATCAGTCAACTACACTGTGAGCGCAGCGCTCTTCCATGTTTCCATTCATCGTTTCGACCCATTTTCTGCATCAGGTCAGGTGTGTAGCCATGTAGCCCATAGTCTACTTGAGGTGTCCAGCACTAGCGCGATTCAGGAAGGATCTGCATTGCGATGTGGCCGGTTGATGCCGTCAGTTAAAAAATCATCTTTAAGATCTCTAAGTGCCGAATTCTTTTGGATTGTTCTGATTTCCTAAGAGCAAAGCAACAGTTTCCCACCAATCAAGTTGCTACGTTGGGGTAGTTTACGTTCTGAATCCGTTGACATCTGAGGCATTGCATCGCATCCGGAAAGCGCTTGACGAAGCTGGCGATAGCTCCATGCTTTGGATGTTCCTTGGGGAACGAGTTTGTGTGGCAGCATGGAAGAAGCTTCATGCCTTGGGTTACTTGGGTTTGCTTCGAAATGTTGCTTTATTTAATTTTGCAAACTCAATGCCATCTCTGTGGAAAAACCGGGGGGCCAAAGCCCAAAGGCCGACCCCAGTGCAGCATTGGAATGGCATTTGATTTTCCAAAGATTTTAGCTAAGTGTGCACCTTCTCCTCCCCTGCGTCCTCCTCATCCATCCTTCTTCCTCTGTTGTCCTCCTCCTTCTGCCCTTTCCTTGCCGCAGTGGGCACACACACAGACTTGAGACATATATGGCAAGCCCCAAAGCAGTCTGGGCACGCAAGGACTGGTCATGCGGAGGGGCTTAAAGTTTAAAGCACCACCTTTTCCCGCTTTTCCACGCTCAAAAAAATCGTCCCTGACATCCAAAAAAATTGAAGGAACTCCGGCACAGTCTGGGAACGGGTGGGAACCTTCCTATGATGCAATTTTCCGGTTAGTTTGCCATTGCCATTCGTGACCCCTTTCACCCCGAGGACCCTTTCAAAGGAAATAAGCAGGCAAAAAGGAGCCCCGGAAAAAATGGCCATACATCCCGGAAAAATGGGCATACATGGGGTGTTTTCTCCTTTTCAGTACAATGTATGGCCGTTTTTTGTTTTTCCTCTCTTTTTGCTCACTTTCTCTTGGTGGAGGCTTTTTGTGGGGGTTGAGCGCGGCCATTTTTGGGTCTAAAATGGATATCTTCTGAGCGCGATAAAAAAAGAAACGTGTTTTGGGTACCCAAATTTGGGGCTGCCTAATTTGAGACATCCCCATTCATATATGTCAGACATAATGCCAAAAAATAATGCCAGATAGAATGCCCACATGTATGTCAAATAGAATACCAGATAAGATAGAATGTCCGAATATATGTCAGATGAACAGTGTCTATATTATATTATAGATATAATATACGTCAAAGAAATTCTAGACAGAATATGCCAATGTATCAGATAGAGCGCCGCCCGCAATAATATATCTCAGATAGAATGACAGAATATATGTCGGATAATAGAATGCCAGAAACAACGTCAGAAAGAATGCCGGATAGAATGCCACTTGGTGGCGGTCACTCAAAGAAGGCAACATGTTTTCCCCCAAATTTGGGCTGACACAAAATAATGAGACATCGAGGATCTGGCCGCTTTGGCCGCCTGATAGCACCAGCTCGGAGGGGTGAAGTGGTTGCACCCGTGGATTTGCGGTATCTTCAGAAAGGTGTTCCGAAGCGGGGCAGTTCTGGGGCAGATGAGACGCGTGGAAGGGTTGTCACATTTCTTCGTGGCATTTATGAAAGTGTTGCTGAGACGCTTCCTGATGTCCGTGATGAGGGTTTTGATGATGTGGATGCAGCCACTGACAAAGTGCTGCAACTACCACAGGCAGACCTTGATCCATACGCTCAGGCCATTGCTGACCCACAGATTCGACTCAGGCTGAAACCCAAGAGCAAAGGTGTTCGAGCTCAACGGTTGGGGCTTCAAGTGAACGTTCACCGGCACCCAGAAAACGGATATGAGAAACGCTGGCTTCCCCCAGGCCACATCAGAGAGTACTATGAACAATTCCTTGCAACCGAAGCTGGAAGTGATGGTGGACAGACCAAGTCGGTCGCCTTCAGTTCGTTCTGGCGCATCTGGTACCAAGAATTTGGATCGATCTTACAGTTTCGTCCGGTTTCGAACCATGCGATGTGTGCAACCTGCGTGAAGCACAAATTGCTGATCAAAGGATTCGCTGGACACCTCAAGGCCAGACAGTGTCAGTTGGATCACTACATTGCGCACCTTAGGTCCCAGTATAACGACCGAGTCGTTTACTGGGACCTAAGGGCCCAAAGTCGTCTCCGAAACACGTTAGAGGTGGTGATCATGATAGATGGCGTTGACCAGGCGAAATTCGCTTACCCAAGAGGCGAACTATTCAGGAGCAAAGATCTGGCTTCTTTTGTTCGTCCAAGGGCTCACATAGCAGCCGCGCTGATGCACGGAAGAGGGCTAGTCTTCAGCGTCAGCCCTGCAGATGTGAGGAAAGATGCAAATGCCAGCATCGAATTGATTGCAGTTTGTTTGACCCAGCTCTCGAAACAGATGGATTTGCAGAAGTTGACGCTTCACATACAAAGCGACAACACCTCCCGGGAGGTAAAAAATAACCACTGCATGAGATTCTTGAGCAGCCTTGTATGCCATGGACCCCTGGCTTTGCTTGAGGTGAGCCCAGTAATCTTGTTTTTGAGATTACAGAAAAAAGAGGACTCTTAAAGGAGCAGCCCTTGCTTTTCCCAAAAATTGCCACGGCAGATTCAGGTGTGATTGGGGGTGCCCGTCTCCGCAATTTGCGGAGCGGGCACTCCCATGAAGATCTTGATCAAATTTTTGGACGACTTGCCAGCCACATCGCACGATCCGCTCGCACAGCTGCCAGCCCCCGGGAGTTTCAGCAGATCATCCAGACTTGGCTGGACACGAAGTTGGATCGCCCCCATGAACCTTTTCGCCAATGCATCCTGATGGACCAGTGCAGAGACTGGATGCTCGGCTCAAATTGCGGGATGCTCCAGCTGCAATTGTTCATGTCAGGATAGGCTGCTAAATTCAATGTGTGCAAGCATTTGATTTTGGTTAAAAGACATGTAGATGCAGTGTGCAAACAGGGTGTGCGTTATGTGGTTTGAAAATACAAACATGTACCGATGCAGATGCGCTTGTCAACGCAATGTAGATAGAAGATAATTAACATACGGAAAAGATCATCGAGCGATCATCATGTTTGCCTGGCAACCAGAAACTGACTTGCAAACAGAATTGCTCAGGCGAGGCTTCCTCACTGCTGGGGCGCCGGTTTTCTTAAAAGGGACCGGGGGCCCACGGGCCCCCCATGTATTTGAGCTGGACCGACGTGGGAATTTGGGATGCTCGGAATTCAATGATACAATGTCCACAGCAACTTTTTGTGATTGTTTGGCCTTGAACTGGTGGTCTGGTATTTTTTGATTACTAGGACCCAGTCGCGTTGTGATTTCCGGTCAGCCTGAGACTATTTCATTGCGAGTCATTGTGTGAATTCCAGCCAGTCACACTCTTTTGAGGGATGGGCGCTAAGCCATTTTATAAGCTCCAGACTCCAGCCTATTTCTGAATGCAAGGATCTAATGTGACGCAGAGTTCAGCAGACCCTTTCTGGAAGCTGGCGCCTCACCCAAATGATGTGATTCTCCAGCAGCTTCGGCTTTGCAGGAGTCTGTTGTTTCAGGGAATCAGGGATTATTTGATCATGACATTTGCTGTTGAAGGACAAGTTTTGCTTTGACTGTGCACAATTTCTGTTTTGCTTACTATAGAGCTCCGTTTTTGGCCCAGCTGAGGACCAAACGCAACATGGCAGACTCTGACTACACCTTCAACCTGGTGTACTACCCATATGAGGTGGCTCGTGTGCGCTTGCCCCTTGGGCTTCCAGCAGGCTTGGGCAAATTTTAAGTCTTTTTGGCATGCTGTTTGGCAAGAACAAGATGCGGTTATTGGTCAGATTATTGTTGAACTATCCATCCCAAAAATGCGCGAGATGAATAGAATGTCCCAAATTCTCTTCTGATACTGGTACCATGCGCGGCAGGTATTTTTAAGCCGCCATTTTTCGGGGAACCCTTTTCCAAAGAAACCATTCTGTTTTCCTCAAGGTGCACAATACAGGTGACGCTCCCCTATGATATTGGACCGGACCTAAGTCCTAAGTTTTTCCACAAAAATTATGCTGTTTGGAAATCTGCAAAGTTCCTCACCTTCATGATAATTTTCAAAGCTTTAGCAAGCATTCCCCAAATTAGTTTATTGAGATGAGACAACCATTGGGATATATTGGGATGTTTCAATGTTATCAGATTCAAAATAGGGAACTTGTTAGGCAGTTTGAGACCCAAAACATATGGCTAGTTCCGGCCATCGGCTGGAGGCGTGGCCCCAAAGAATCCAGTGTCCACTGATCTGAAGAAGGATGTGCTCAATAAGTACCTTCCAGTATTACGACAGTACGGGATGGATTCAGCTGCTGACCACTTGGAGCAATGGGTTCAGGGAACTTTGCCTCTGGAACCTTTGGCGGACGTTTCTGCGTTTCATGGCAGCTTTAATTTACAAAGTTTTGCTTTTGCAATTTGCACCTTTTGAAGTAGTGTGTGAGTGTGCATGTCTTTGCGTTTTAACGTCATGAAGTCAACGTCTTGAACTGACAAAATGAGGTGCGCCATCAAGTCGACCGGTGGAACTTATTCCTTGGTGGGGCGGCCGCAGAGTTTTGAGCCAGTTCCTGGACATCTTGCGTGGCTCGTCACTTCGATTGTGGTTTGCTGTGTTTCCAGATTAGGCTAGGCTAGGCTAGATTGGGCCAGCAGCACCTTTGATGAAATTGTTTTTGAAATCCAGTTTCACCCAAGGCTGGGAAAACACGATGGGAAGGAGGCCAGAAACCAGATCACACATTACGTTGCTTCCGCCAGAAAGCGCATTGCGATAGAAGCTGCTGCAGAAGCATGGGCAAATGGTGTGCCATGGGGTACTGCAATACAAGTGTGCACAAGAGCAGTGAAGGCTGCGAATCCCAAAGCAAAACCCGTTCCCAAAGGGGCTGCTGCGCCAAAACGGCGTGCGCAGCGTGGGTGACTTGTCTTCCAGCAAGCTGATGTTTGCAAAATCACATGATGTTTGCTTCAAGACATTTCCAAATCCGAAAGACTTTTTTCAACGCTCATTATTTTCAAATCATGTTCCCAATGATTCGCTAAGAGACAAGGCTGGGCCAGCACCTAATTCTACCAGGCATGCCCTGTGCCGCAAGCACCAGGAAACAAAATTTGGGCAAAATGCTATTTGATGTTGACAGATTATAATGGTTAGTTCGTCATAGGGATTACTGTTCTAGCTGACAAGCCCCAAAAGACCAGGATTGGATTTAAATATATTGTTCCCCCCAACAGTCCGATGGGTGCTATTTCCCCAAACGCTGGGATTGAATCATGGGTGCTATTTCCCCAAAACACAAGGATTGGATGGTATCTACCCAGAGTACCACTATGGGATTGCTCCACACCTATTCTTCCAGAATCTCCCAACAAATTTGGAGTTTTTGCTTGAGTCCAAAAGGTTTCAAAGGCACATTTACCCAGGCGGTGTTGGCTTCCCAACTTTTTATGACAGATTCATGCCAAATCCGTCACACTTGGCTTTGACTTCGAAACAGGTGGGACGGATCCTGACTCAAATCCGTCACACAAGTTTTGACTTCAGAACTTGTGTGACGGATCCTGACTCAAATCCGTCACACCCAGTTTTGACTTCAGAACTTGTGTGACGGATCCTGACTCAAATCCGTCACACCCAGTCTTGACTTCAGAACTTGTGTGACGGATCCTGACTCAAATCCGTCACACCAAGTTTTGACTTCAGAACTTGTGTGACGGATCCTGACTCAAATCCGTCACACCCAGTTTTGCTTCCACAACTTGT
>Ga0126342_10014910_pt1 | contig 13671 bp, 11 predicted proteins | sample Cyp1metagenome_FD_92528 | JGI IMG/M metagenome (GOLD analysis project Ga0126342, IMG submission 92528) | Coral microbial communities from Lord Howe Island, Old Settlement Bay, Australia - Cyphastrea 1 metagenome | ecosystem: Host-associated > Invertebrates > Cnidaria > Coral ...
ATCATCTAATATCATCTCATATCATCTAATATCATCTCATATCATCTAATATCATCTAATATCATCTAATATCATCTCATATCATCTAATATCATTTAATATCATCTAATATCATCTCATATCATCTAATATCATCTAATATCATCTCATATCATCTAATATCATCTCATATCATCTAATATCATCTAATATCATCTAATATCATCTAATATCATCTAATATCATCTAATATCATCTAATATCATCTAATATCATCTAATATCACCTAATATCATCTAATATCATCTAATATCATCTAATAGCATCTAATAGCATCTAATAGCATCTAATATCATCTAATATGATCTAATATCATCTATAATATCTACTCATTAATATAGTAAATGCTAAAGAAAATACTAAAGTAGATACATGAAGAAAGTTGTTTCCCAGAGCGGCTAAGATAGGAATCATGACTCTCAGAAGGGGATCATCATGATGTCCTCATTTCGTGCGGGGAGATCGGGCTTCATGGAGGAATAAGGGTTGCAGCAGGTAGGCAAGAGGAAAAACTGTTGTCCTGGTGTTGTAGTCAATTGCAGTCAATAGTTACTAGCATTTGGGTGAATAAAACAGTCAATATGTGTCAATATCTACCCGACTGGATCTGTTTGAAAACAGGCGAACCCAACAAAACGTTGATGGATTATCATAATTGTCCTTCCCCGTAAAAGGAAAAACTGTGGATAATAAATATGTTTTTTGCTACTTAGAACGTAGGCATAAATCAACACTTAGAACGTAGGCATATTTTCAACACTTAGAACGTAAACCAACACTTAGTAGAACATTCCAAGTAGTTGTCCGTCGCATGTGTATGAATAAATAACATTTAAATGTATGTATGTATGTATGTATGTATATATATTATGGGTACGTTCTAAGCGTTAAATTTTGGGTACGTTCTAAGTGATGAATTTTGGGTCCCACCACCTTCTAAGTGATGAATTTCTCACGTTCTAAAAGTAACACTTAGAACTTCCTTCCAGCTCTAATGAACAAAACATGTTTTCCAAAATACATTCTAAGTAATTGTTCGTCACTATATACGTATGCATATACCCTCTGGTAAACGTTTACATAACTATGGAAAATCACTATTTTTAATAGGAAAATCCACTATAAATGGCCATTTTCAATAGCTATGTCAGCTATTACCAGAGGGTACACAATTTTTAGACACCCAATGACCCATTTTTCTACTGCCAAAAATCGCTTGAGCCTCACCAGGAACTGCGCCACTGGGCCACATCGCCTGGGAGATGTATCTCATCCAGAATGATCATATTCTGAATAGTTATGCATGACTATGGACAATTATGTATGACTATGGATAATTATGGATAATTATTTATGACTATGGATAATTCTGGATGATTACCCATGATACATTCCGCTTACAAAGTGTATACAGTAGTTGGTGCAGAATCCTAGTCACGGTCATTTAGATTTGATGAAATTGAACTGACCAAAAAGGAAGGAAACTCATCTCAAGATTGAAATAATGTTTCTTCTGCCCAGGATGATTGGATAAATGGAAGAAGCCACATAGTGGTGATTTGGCTACGGAAAGGGCAAATATAGATAATATTAGATGACGGAGTATCACCGAGCAACTTCAGCTATGGCAACCTGCAATGGGCCTAATCATCGAAGTGGTGGAGTGGAATTGAGGGAAATACTGCAGGAAAGCATGTTACTCTCCATGTTGTTTTCTTCTTTTCTCAATTAGGGATGGACAAGGACTGGAAGTTAACAACTTACACCCACCATGCCCACCATGATGCAAGAAACATTCAAGCCACATGGACAAATGCAGAATCACTTCACACTTCACATGTTTCGATTCCATGGAGAGCATCCCCTTCAGCTCTTCACCATGGAGAACCTGCTGAGTTGCGAAAGGTCTCTGGAACCGTAGGCCCATTGTGTCACAAAGCCACCTGGAACCATGGGCCCGGTCGCGCCGGTCGGGGGATGATCCATGGGAAAAAATCATCACCCGGTCCGACTTGGGAGAATTGTTGAAACATGTTGAAATTTCATTATCATGGCCACCCAAAAATGGATGTTCAATATTCAATTCCTGTACCTTGAAGGGCTGATTTTTTGGTATGTCAACTAAGTTTGTTCATTGTGTTCGTACCACATCCGCATGTTCCCATAGTTGTTGGCACTTGGTTTACCAGAGTAATTACCCAGAAAAATTGCTTTGTTCTTCAAGTTTGATGGCTCGCAGAAGGTATGAGTGACTAGCAACCATATAGGTTCGCATGCATACATATATAGAAATGTATAGACACAATGGAGGATACCCCGAAATGGCAATTTGAATCCAAAAAATGGTTTAAGCCGTGGGATTTGGGCATCCAATTTAGATTCTACATAATTCTACCACTTATGTATACACATATAGTCATATGTATATATATATATATATATATTATACAAATTATACATATATATATATATATATGTGTATATATATATATATATATTATTATTAATATATACAGTATATATGTATGAATTGATTGATCTATATATTAACACGCTAATATCTTTATATTCACCAATGACTAGCCGGCCGACTCATCATGATGAAAGAGTTCACCGCCACATTGGCCCTGTCCGTAAAGACGCTGGCCTCAGCATCCACCAAGGCGGACACCTTAAGAGTTAGGCCCTAACTTCGTCTGTTTGGGGAAAAAACATATAAATATCATGGATATTTACAAATTTATACATATATATATATATATATATGTATGACCTTGATTCTGATATTCTAAGGGTTGTTTTCGAACGATATTCTCAGTCAAAAGCATCACGATATTTTGGTATCAGCCCCCACGATTCGAAACTTCACCATCCACTGGCGTCCCGCAATTTCCTATGCGTGCATGTATGTATAGCATGTAAGTACACTGTGTAAATATAAATATATAGACGTAGATACAGTATAATATATATATATATATATATTATATTTATTTATTCATGTTCATGTCATAAACAACAAATAATGAAATGAAGATATGACATGCGATGACACAAAGTTGACAATCCTTGGAGCGGTAAAAAATTGTTTCCCGGCGCCTCTGATTTTCATCCCTATCTATCTATCTATATATATATGTGATTGTGTGTGTATGTCAAATGGATTCACTCAAACTCACTCCCACCAAAACAAGTGATTTGACAAGTGTCAACTGTATTTTTTTGACGGTTCATCTAGGGGTCTAACGGATTCATTTAAGCTATCAAATATATTTTATGTGGTTTAATCGACAATATGGAACAGCGTTCCTAAAACATGATTACAACCTTTCTACCCTCCAGTTAAGCAACGATATGCAACGAAAAAACACTAGCATGTGTAGTTCTTTTTTCGCATCAAAAACATGGTGTTTTTCATGGTTTTTCCCATGACTTGTTAACCCCAGGGTATAACCTGGGAGAACCCCAGTGGGGGCGTTCCTGCCGATGTCGTTGGGGATGTCCCAGGGACGCGATGCGCGAAATGATCCGCTAAGATCCAAAGGGACAGCAGGGACCGCGCGCCCGTCAGATGCACAAGCTGACCTGGGGCTTCCTATAGGCTCTCCACAGGATGGTGCCCCCCAGTTATAAGTTGGTTTATAAACCCCATTAACTATAGTTATAATCTACCATAAACCATAGTTATGGGAGTTATTTGCACCAACTTAGCTAACTATGGGGCACCACCTTGTAGGCTCTCCATGGCTCTCCATGGCTCATTGACTTCCCCCCCTCTGAAACTTCACCCACTGATATAATATGATATAATATGTATTGATATGTCCATTTTGATGGGGACAATATGATGCTTAACAGAGTGAAAACTCTGTAGCCCTACTTTGGACCCAACATCCCAGTTATTAGGGTGGTAAATTGGGTAAAGAAAAAGGCAACACCACTCATTTGCCGCCCTTGTGGCCATGATTTACGTACAGTAGGTTGGAGCAATCCTGCCAGTTGTGGATGGTTTGGGAGTAAGTTGGGGGCACAAGTCATGCGACAGCACTTGATTCTCGGACATTGTTCAACTGAGGTAGATACAAGGTGGTGCCCCAGTTCGTTAGCTAAGTTGGTGCAAATAACTCCCATAACTATGGTTTATGGTAGATATAACTATAGTTAATGGGGTTTATAAACCAACTTATAACTGGGGGGCACCATCCTGTAGATAGGAATCATGATGTACTAAGTGGGGTGACTCTCTGGCAATGAAACCTGGCAATGGAAAAAGTGGATGATTTTCCCATGAATTAAAACCTCCAATTATAGATATTTATAGTAGTGTGTTTGACTACCAGAGGGTATCCATCCTATCAGTGGATGAGCTGTGGTTTTTTTTCCTTGGCGCAATCAGAGCGGCCTTGATCTTCCTGAGTGCGGCCGTCGCCGGGGGTTGCTCCTGACCAAACTCCATGTGTAAAACGTGACTCTTTCGATAGAGCCACGCGCTTCAAACGTCCAATGGAAAATATGTCAAAGCACCATCCAGTTGTGGTTGAATCCCGATAAATTGGAAAAAATAACCCCTTTCTGGTTGCTGAAACCAAAAATGTGGTGATTAATATTGCAAATATGTTGATAAGATCACCACAGATCACCATTGTTTCTGCTTCGTAAAGCCCCCGTTGTTGAGGGAATGTTCACCATTAGAATGGTGAAATCCCTGATGTTTTAAACAGGATTCCACTTTTTCTTTATTAAAAAATGACCATGTTTTGCTGGCTTAAGGTTAAACGGTTAAACCCAGTTCTTTGTGGGCTTCAAATGGTCGATTTTTGCGTATCAACCCTTGAATTCTGCATTTTTGGGATTTTGGGGTCCGAATCCATCCGAATCCATCATGTCTAGGTCACAATTTGACAATCCCCCACAGCGGAAAATCCTCCTCTGAGCAGCTTATCTTTGTCGTTCACCAACTCGTCTCGCGACTCGCCCCGTTTGGAGCTTGAGGCCTTCGGCGGTTTCGCCATGAGAAAAATGTGGGGCATTTGACGTGGGGATGTGAAAAATCTTGGAAAAATATTGGAAGATCCGGGAACATGTTGGAAAAATACGGAAAAAATGATGCTCGACTCATCCATGAAATTGTTTTAGGGGGGCCCCTCCTCAACCTTTTCAGAAACCTGAAACCATCCCCAATTGGACCAGAAACGGCTGGTAAAAACCACGCCAAACAGGAGCTTAGCCCAGAACTTCAGCAGGATTTGTCGTGAGATTCCACAAGTTGTGGCCATTAGATGTTGGGGAGGGATGGGGAGAACAAAGTTGGAGACCTCAAATTGGGTGAGATGTTTTGAAAATGAGAGGTGACTCTCTAGTACTGTATCTTAGAATCTAAAAACAACCTTGACTCCATAGTATGGAAATTGGCAATTACCTTGTAGTATGATAGTATGAAACTAAAAACGGTTTTGAGATGAAAAATGCCGTATCCAAATGACACCAGTCCATCAGTGCCCGCCTGAAACATGGGAACGCGCAGCTGCGCAACTTTGGCGCAGACACGTGCAGAGCTTTGTCTGCCTGGACTTTTTTGTATGAAGACTTGGGTTTGTCAGTCTGATATACCCAGATATGCCCGCAGATTACTGCTAATTGGTGGTTTCAACCCCCCTGAAAAATATTAGTCAGATTGGATAATCATCCCAACTATTGGGGAAAATAAAAAATGTTCCAAACCACCAACCAGACTGCCATTTTGATAAGGAAAATATAGGAAAATGATGATAATCCACCCAGGTGTGTTGGACTGGTGGCATTTTGCTGCTGCATCTTTTCCCAACGAATTTGCCCATTTTCACGTCACCCAAATTGTGTCGTTTCACCCGGGACATGTCTGGGGACCACCGATCCACCATTGAGCTCAAGTGGGCTGCAGTCACGGTTCCATCATTGATCCGGGCACACAGGTCGGCCAGAGAGGTGACTCTTGAAAAAGGCTACCCTTGTGCTCCAAAAAACTGGGCGATGTCCAAAGTGGAAAGCCAAAAATATGATATGTCAATTGAAAATCCAAATAAATGTGAAGTCACACATACCCTATGGATTTTTCGCATCAAATCTTGCTGCAAACCTCTGAGCCACTTCCCATCCGGGCCCCGAGCAAAGCAACTTTGGCTCGGCCAAAGACACTGCCCTGGCACAACCGGGCCCACATTTGATCAATGAATATATAGTTTAACTGTCATTTTAGTAACAATATTAACCATGACAATAATTGATCATTATTTTGGCACTATATAGTGTTCAATGAAAAATGTTCATGTTTGGAAATCCCTCAAGTGCTTGATCATGCGAAGACCCTCGGACCCATCCAAGGATGCAGGGAAACCATCATCCAGCCATATTAATAATACTAATATCATCCAAACGAAAACTGCGTTTGGATGGACACCAAAAATCATGGGATCAAAAATCAAAGGCCTTTGAAACAACTGATCATTTTTTGATCCAATTGGTCATGTTGTGGCCGTCCCTTTTTTAAGGGCTACCGTCCCTCCAAAACCATTCCACTGCAACCACTGCCGTCGCCTCCTGATCAGCAGGTCGTATCCTACCACTCCAAACCTCGGGGTCCACTCACCCAAACCGAGGTTTCAATCAGCAACAAAGGTACGTACAATATACTATGATATACTATGATATGAGCATAAGGGATAGGTAGTTCGTTAGTCATCGGGGTGAACCAATCTCGCCAATAGATGGAATATCACCGCAGGAAGTTTGGACTTTTGATAAGACACTGAGGCATCTGAACAGCGGAGGAGAAAAGTCATGACATTCTTTATTTTCTTCTCAGTTTTGTTGCTTCTGGAGAGTCTTTTATCATCCAGGTCGTGATGACTCGTACCTGTTAACGGCAGTAAGCTGTATACTATTGTCCAACGACCATACTATGTACGAACCATCCAGCACCTGTAGCCCAATAACCGATAGCCAGTTGTTAAGACATCCAGCCAACCGGCGAGCCAAAAGACTGAAAGACCTTAATGCCGACGCCCAAATGCTTCGCCACCTGCGTTGCTTCCAGCTCTGAACCCAGCCCCTAGTCATCACAAAATCGTTCAAAGCCCCTGGTCACGGCTGGTCATTTGAAATTCATCCCCCTGTGTAAAATCATAGGAGCCATGACCCGTCATGTGTAAATGTCGATCACACGGACATGGCAAACTGTTCCACTCAGAAAGTGATCCTCCAAGAAAGATCTAAAAACTTCAACACCCAATAGGAAAATCACAGGTGACCTGCGACCGCTCTGCAGGTAGCCCAGTGGCACGCCTGCCAGTAGAGACCTTCGTCATAGTCCAGCAAGGCTTTCAAGGGGCCGCGGCAGCATTTCTGGAAGGACCTCAGGAGATATGGCTTTCAGTAGGGGAAAATCCCCCGAAAATCTATAGTTACGCAGCTGGTGGAGCCCGGGCTCCGGAAAGTGGTAGATGTAGCCATATAAGAATCGCCTCAGAGTTTGGCTGGCGAGAAACATCAATCTCAATGAATTCTATTCATATTAAGTTTTAGTAAATGATGATCAATTATGACAAATTACGATAAATCATAGTAATTCACTAAGTCACTAAGCTAAAATAAGGTGAAATAAGACTGTTTTGGGAGGTACGCCAATCCGATCCTTCTAGTGACATGGCGACAGTTGGTGGCATCTTGGGTCTCCAAACTCAATGCCCAGCAGGGGAAACGCCGCGAGTTCAAAATTCATGGCGCGGAAGCCACGGCCACGTTTTCACAGTTTACCCCGGGCGTCACTTCTGTCAGTTCTGTTGTTCCAATTTCTGTGCCAGTGGGTACTGGGTGCTAGGTGTTGGGTGAGGCAGACATGAGCGACCAACAAGAGTTAGGGATGTTGCTGTCAAGTCCCAGCTAAATGATCCATTGGTCCATGATATTGTTGCGTTGTTTTTCTGCTACCAGAAACAATGCGGAAAAAAGAATGCTTCAAAGCCTACTGCGGAAACTCACCACGTGCGTAGGAACCCCGGGCAACTCCAATCCAAGGCTATGGTAATTACAGAAACGCCCAATACACCCATATGTTTTTGTGCGGCTTGCATAATTTGTCTACATACTCTATATATATATATACAATCAATGTATACATACTGTACATATTTATCACACGGGGGATCATCAACCTGGCTGACCGGCTGCCCCCAACACACAGTTTATCGAGAAATTGATCCAATATTGAAGGTCGCAGTGAGTCAGGGATATATGTATTTCAATTATGTACCCACCTTTATATATATATGTATATATATATGTACATGTAGATCTACAGATCAACATATTCAGTTGCCAACTTACCCATCACCACCTCCCCCAGATCTCATCTTTTCAGGCCAGCACCGCCTGCACAACAATTGGCTCCGCCGTGTCCAGTTCGGTCACGGCAGGGAGAAGTGACACTGGGCAGCCAGAGATCTCCAGTAGCATGGCAGAACAGCCTTCCACCCAACTTGCCTGGGCGTTCCACGGGCCGAAAGCTGAGTGGCTGAAGATTTATGTTACATATTTATGGGATAATAAATGGGATCTAAATATCTATTCACCAAATATATATATATATACATATATATATATATATGTATAATGTATATACATATATATATAATATGTCGGATTCTTCTTCAGAAACGGTTTCCGCGGCAGTGTGTTCTACAGTGCTTTTTGGTTGAGGAATCACCTATACATATCACAAAAAAGGGGCCGGGGGTTAATCCTTGGGTTGTTTTTTTTCCAGAAACATTGCAGGAAGATTATTGTTTTTGTTTCTCATACTCTAGATTTTCACTTCAACCAATTCTCGCATTCACGGAACCCCAACTTGATTGGCTTAGAGATTTTGATGGTGTGAACTCACAGCCCATGTCAATTTTACCAGTGCCATTTTGCCGTACCACCGCCAGGACCCAATTAGATCATTTTGTAGGCGTCAAAGGGCAATGTTTTGAAGCCAGAAGAAATGAAGCAACATTGAAATCATCTGGTCAGGGACACATATATAAATTCTTGTATCCTTTGTAGTTTAGTACCCTAGGGTAAACTAATATAATTAGATGTGGAAAATCAACCATTTGTAGTTGATTTTCCTAAGAAAAGCATTGGTTTTCTCTATGTTACTTTACCCTAGGGTAACCATCTCAATTTTGCACTTCCTGATTTCTGCCGGTGATATCTCCTCCAATTCCTCCGAGTTCTCTGAGGCGCAGTTGGGCCCCAACTGGGCCCCAACTGGGCCCCAGACCGCCGCCAAGAGCACGAAGAGATGCCAGAACTGCGGACACCAAACAGAACTGGGAGATCATGGGATAAGTTTAAGAACTTCCTGACTCCAGGATCATCTCAATTTCTTAATTATGATCAGATGTACATGTGGATGTACATATATATATATATGTGTGTGACCATTTATCTGTATATACATATATATATATACATATCTTTTTTTGATGTGTATGTATATATACACACATAATACATATGTGTATGTACATGTGTACATTTGTATTATCATGCACATATACATCATATACAATATCATATGATATCATACGCACATGTCTGTGCATGTATATACTGTATGTATATATATGTGTGTGTGTGGTTGAAAATCATGATTGTTCAACCTTTTGGATCAGTAACACCAAATTTTGTCTTGGAGCCTTCGCTGATTTGCACTGGTAAATCATCCAAAATTCAAGGGGATCACTGCAGTTGTTGTGTCACTTCCCCAAGAAGATTCCAATTGGATCGGAATAGCTGCAGTTGTTATTTAAACTTCCAATAGTAGCAATTGTCGGATATGTCTGGGTAAATGATAATATTTCACTGACCTGAATTAAGGCCATTTGGGGATGATTTCCCTTATGAACCATGATATATGAATATTCAATTTGTGCATATCGTATCCTGTAGCCAGACTCTTTGACCAAACTCTGGCATCAAATCCAAGGTCCGAACCCGGGGGCCCGGCACAATCTTGGGGCGGTGAATATAGATGTCTTTAGTACCAACCATCCAATTTTAGGGCAGTTAAACATACTTAAACCATGTGAAACCCATACCCACATAAGTCCTGGTTCACATGGGTTTGCCACTGCTCCATTGACCGAGATGATTGGAAAGATCATCACCCTAAGTGTTAATCACTTCACGGCAACATCAACCACCCAGAAAAGGCCAATTCCCGGTGCAATTCCCGGCACAGGATGGTGCCCCCCAGTTATAAGTTGGTTTATAAACCCCATTAACTATAGGTATATCTACCATAAACCATAGTTATGGGAGTTATAAACCAACTTAGCTAACTATGGGGCACCACCTTGCAGGAAAGTGTCATCTTTTCACCAAGGGCTGATTCCAATTCACTGCCATGTTGGCAGGCATGACCGGCAGCCGACCATGCCGACCATGCCGCGGCGGCTTTTCGTGCGAAGCGGAGTGCAGTGGAATTTCCGTAATCAACAGGCCCTCCTCGCCTCGGTCGAGATGAACGGCATGGTGTTCGGTGAAGAAGGGCTTGGAGTGACGAAGGTCAACAAGAAACGCTGTTCTTCTGGTAGTTACAAAAAAAACGATATAAGTTGATATGGGTATGTCTGAAAATGGGGTATACCCCCAATTATAGCCATTTAGTAGGGATAATGATCATTAACCATTGGGTGTAGGGGTACACTATTTTCAGACAACACCATATAAGTGTTTGTACTGATTTTCATACACGTAAAGCAAATCTTGGGTCCATTTCAGGCTTTGACCCGAGACGGAAAATTGTGCCCTAAGATCCCAACCTTAAGATCTTCAACGGCCCAGCGAGACGTGACCAAAAAAACAACAGCAAAACACTAGCCCAGTTGGTGGTGTGTCTGAAAAACACGATGGGAAAATTGTTTTCATGGGAAAAATAGGATGAAAAATACCATATAGTCAATATACCATACCCCCCCAGATGGTTTTTGGTCGGGAAAATGATGTAAAAATGCAATCATTGTGGCACCATGGCTGGGTTCGCCATGCCAGGTGGCTGGCAGACAGCTTCTCCAGAACTCTCTGTGTCCGAAGATCAATCACCTACTGGCTGATCCATATGGATCCACGGACGGGTTGCCAGTTGGCAAAAGAAAAAAAGTCGTCCCCATCACCGAAAAAAAGGGCTAGTTAGTTAGATGATACCCTCTGGTAATATGGAAAATCACCATTTTTACTGGGAAAACTCACTATAAATGGCAATTGTCAATAGCTATGCTAGTCATTACCAGAGGGTATATGATGATATTGCATCCACAAGAATCCGTCATCAAAAAGCTAAAGACAAGTTGAAAAAAAAAACAAAAACAACCCTTCAGAATTGTCCTCACCAAGTTGCGCAGCTGGTGCCACAGAATTGATTTTCAAGATCTGTGGTGTGGCCCAAGAGACCTGGGTTCGAGGAAATGTCTTTGTTGGCTGCCAGCAGAAACCAAAAAAAAAGGAAGGGACATGTTACAAACACCCTCCACCAGCGGGTAGGAGTCAAGAGAAGTTGGGTACCCTCTAGTAATCAAACATGGCTGGCTGGAAAAGCTACCATCTATAGTTGATATAAAAACCCTCCACTTTCAGGGGATGACTCCGAAAAGTTACCCATCTCTGGGTCCCAAATGGAAAAGCAATTCCTGCGCTGGATGCGTTTGCAAATTCTGGGATCATTCCCCATGTTTATACATACATATTATAATGATACATATATATATATATGTAGCAACCCAAAAAACGAATGGAAAGGTTTGAAACAAACTGTAACTACTCCAAGAGTGATGAAAATTGTTTTTTCCATCTTTTTGGGGATGACCGTCATCGATGATAAATCCGCAGAGAGACTCAAAGGCTCGGAGCCGACGCGATCGGCGCAGACAAAGAAGACATCCTCCAGTCCATGGGTTTAATGGGATTTAATAGGAATCTAATGGGGATTTGATGGGATTTACTGGTGATTTAATGGGATTTTTAACTGTGATTTAATGGTGATTTAATAGGAGTTAATTAATGGTGATTCAATGGGATTTAATGGTGATTTAATGGGATTTAATGCATTTTCATCTGGACAAAGGTGTTTTAATGGGATGCAATGGCATATTAATTGGATATGAACTGAGTTTTAGTCGGTTTATTATGGGCCAAATATGAAATGGGAATTACTGTATACCGACACATATCCCCAATCGCTACGGGAATAAGCCGCAAGATACAAGTTTGGATAGGTTTGGCAATGACTTGGAATAACCACCTGACTAAGTGATTATGTATTTCATCAATAAAGGGGAAATCGGTCAGTAGTAGTACATGTAATAATCATATTATAAATCAAATCAAGCGAATTGATTGCAACATATTCCCAGTTGTACTTGGGGCCGGGCAACTCAAATTGACCTGATTGCCCCATGTTTTATGGCCGTTTAAGCCTTGAAACGGTCACTTACACACATCAAAACTGTCCCTTTGAACATGGGCAAAGCACCAACCACCCACGAAGTATAAGTCTGATCGCGACAGGATCTGGGGACTTGCCAAGGCATGACTATGATCCAATTTTGAAAGTAAAATCCCTCCTTTCTGTTTTCCCCATCTCCATACATACCAGACGTTTGCCGGTTGAAACAACCGTTTTTTAATAGTTGTGATCAATTTTGCTGAGTAAAAATCCCCATGTTTGCTACAGCAAATCACCTGTGTTCCTGGGAGGCGCCACCCAGGCGCGTTGCTTCAACACGTTCCATTGGGACTATCTCCTTGAAGATGGGTATCATTAAATCCCAATTAATGTGCCTCGGAAATCATCCAATGAAAATTACAATTATGATTGTCCCATCTCAAATGACACATCCCAATATTAGTGAAAGGCGATTATCCTAATGTTATCTCTATATATACCAATATCAATACATATATTCCAAATATATCCCAATATTCCTGATGAATATATTTTAATAAAGTGTCGCGAATACGTTCAGTTTATATCAGTTTATATCAGTTTATATCAGTTTATATCAGTTTATATCAGTTTATATCGGTTTATATCAGTTTATATCAGTTTATATCAGTTTATATCAGTTTACATCGTAATATTGATGGTTGTAATTTGGATTATATATATATATACACACCATATATCATATATATATATATATATCCCAATATTGATTTTATACATACATCTATATATATATATACATCCCGATATTAGTTGCACACAGTATCCCAAATGACATACTCTCCAGTAATCAAACCTGTCAAAGGAAAATTCGCTATAAATGGAAATTTAATGGGAAATCATCTGTAAACGCAGGATTTTCCAGCTAGCCATGTTTGATTACCAGAGGGTACCCCAATATATGTCCCAATATATCCGCCGACCCCGGCCTTCGCCAAGGCCGGGGCGGCGCCTGGGACCACTGCAGGTGTGGAACTTGCCCCAACAGGCACCCCAGGGCCAAGGCCACAGCAATGGCTTTCTATGGGCTTTCAAAGCTGCCGTTATGGGCTTTCAAAGCTGCCGTTTGCCCGCCCGCAAACGCTCCAAACCTTCCAAAACCTTCC
>Ga0126342_10014911_pt1 | contig 13670 bp, 12 predicted proteins | sample Cyp1metagenome_FD_92528 | JGI IMG/M metagenome (GOLD analysis project Ga0126342, IMG submission 92528) | Coral microbial communities from Lord Howe Island, Old Settlement Bay, Australia - Cyphastrea 1 metagenome | ecosystem: Host-associated > Invertebrates > Cnidaria > Coral ...
ATATATATATACATATACACATGTACGTGAGTGAAATATGCCAGCAACAGCTGGGAGTTTTTGCGTGTAGAGTCGTAGGATGTCGTATATGACTCAACATGCCCTATTCCCGTAGAGGAGTCCCAAAAAATGGTACGGTTTCCGAAGTTCAGCAAGCATCGCCAGTGCGTTTCCAGCTGAGGTTCATGACTGGGCACAGTCATGAACTCAAGTCCAACGGCCAGATCTTCACCGACGCCGAAATGCTGGCAGCCACTCAGCACTGGAAAGACATCAGGCAATGGAGCAATGTGGCAAACTAAAACCAATAACTAGTCAACAGAATCAACAATCATCAACATTCATCAACCATCCCAATCATCAGCAATGGATGGTAGGAACCCTTCAAAACTTTAGGTTTATTGTGGGGTTTGCCACTCCAATGAAATTTATTGGCCATCACTCCAGCATTTTTTTTTCCGATCCATCCATCCACGTATTTGTCTGTTCGATGTTTGCGGCGTTTGCGTATGGAAGAGAAGTATGTTGACAGGAATGTGGGATATTATGGGATATATATATATATATTTATATATATGTGCATATATTATGTATTGATGATATTTATGGGATTACATGGTATGTAGATGCTTCGCTTCAAAATATTATTTTCTAACAGCATAGGTACGCGGTGGGATCCCATTAGCTTCGGCAAATGGATAAGGATGCAAGAAATGAATTACAATGAAATTCAACATAGATGCAGAGAAATGGCGGAACATAAAGAAACAGAGTTCAGAATTGATTATTGTCTTGTAAAATCACTGTCAAACTCGATTTCATCAGTGCCCTTGGGCCATCTTGGGCCATTACATTGGCAGATTTGCTCAAGGCGCTTGCGTTACTCCGCGAAGAGTTTCCGGTGCACGAGTTGGACTTGGCTGAGAACGCGTTGCTCACAGACAAGACGCTTGGGAAACGACAGGCCTTGGGAATCTTCGCGGAGCCAACATTTTTCCTCACATGTTGATGTTGAACATATGGGGTGTAAATGGTGTAAGGTGGTGTAATATAGTATAAGCATGAGCGATTTTTTTTATGGCACTGAACACTGTATTGCATCAGGGTCTCATGATATCCCAGAGTGCACGCGATCACGCCCAGCTTGAACCAAGGAGCATGGTACCGCTGCTTGAGAAGCTCCTTGCCACATGAGTGTGGTCGTAGCGGTAGTGGTAGTGGTTGTTGTGGTTTCAGTTGCAGCAACAGCAGCAGCAGGAGAGAGGAGGAGGACGAGGAGGAGGAGGAGTAGTAGTAGTTGTTGTATGTTGTTGATGTTGATGTTGATGTTGATGTTGATTTTGTTGTTGTTGTTGTTGTTGTTGTCGGCGATGGTGGTAAGTTATACAAAACCATACAAAACCTTTGGGATACGTTTTGTCGCTGAATTGGCTGCAAGTTTTGCAATAAAGGACCCGTTTTGAAAGCAAAACCCATGGTTTCCAGCAGAATTGAATTTCCCCAAAATCATTGTGTCTGGGACAGCCCGAGCCAATTGGAGATCACCAATGGCCAAGGCTAAGCAATGCCTCCGTTTGCGCCAAGTTGCGTCATTTGAGCCTGGCAGGCTGCAGGTGCGATTGTCGTGGCCTGGGATGTGTCGGAGTGTCTAGGGGTGTAAGGTGATCCTCCAGTTGAGTCTTGGGCTCGTTTTTGCACAGCAAAATAGGTGTGACTCAGAATTTTAGGTCGCAAACCCACAGTTTTCTGTCTTTGGGTACTCCAAGTTTGAAACATACCATACACATATCACTCGTGTTGCTTCAGGCAAGTGGGCCGTGGTGGCTCTTGGGCAACTTGGCACCATGAGTCGGTCGAGTGCAATTCCTATCGCTCTGGCATGGTGCCGCAGAAAAGAACATAAGAACGGTCACGGTCACGGATCTCCAAGGCCTCCAAGGCAGGTCCACAGGGGCCTAGGCGGCCGATGTAAGCCCATGTAAGCCCCAAGGTGGTGCTTGTTTTCCACCTTGCTATGGGGCTTCGTAGGGGGCTGGCTGCCAATGGGGCTGGCTATGTTGACTCCAAGGCCTCGATCAATTTGATCTTGAGCGCCAAGACCCTGAGGTCACTGAAGCTGGGCTCAGGATTTGCAACTAGTTGTGACGGTTGTGGTGCTTGGGGCAGTTTTTGAGCAGAACCTGTCCAACCTGTATATTGTAGGATTGGAGGTGCGAAGTCTCCTGGACTCCAACCTGACCATGGAATCGATGTGTTCTGGTGTTCCCATTGTTTGAGGGGGACCTGCCCCAGGGAAGTGATAAGACGATCGAACAGCCTTGCTTGAAACGAACGTAGATCCAAATCCTCTTAGGAAAAGGGCCAGTGCAGCAACCTGCAGGGAATAGGCGGAATAGAACATCAATTGGCAAAGTCTATCCACAACGTCCACATCTCTGGACCATCATGAAACTGCTGAAAATTGGCTCAAGCGAGGCGCACAACCGCTTCAGTAGCGGCTTGTGGATTTGTTTGGGCGCAATGAAAGGTGCTTTGACCCCTTCACTTTGCAATGGCGCATCTTCATCTGACCAGCGGGGAAGCATCCTGGAAAGGAATCAGGTCTGTGTCAAACTTGGGGCATCTCAGGGCCTAAGCCCTAAGCGATTCCCCCAAAAGAAATCCAAGGGGATCATCCAAACGGTGGCCTTGAAAAGAAAGCTCCGCTGAGATGAGCTGGTCGGCCTATACTGAAAGACAATCAAACAATCCGGAAGTTGTGTAAGCAAAATCAAGTGCGTTTTCAAGCGCGCCCTTTTTGCATGCTTTGCAGATCTTTGCAGCTTCTGCTTGTGCAAAATTTTCTCCTAACGGGAGTGCGCGATCATTCAATTCATACTCGCAGGTCTAAAGTCTAAAAGTCAGCCCAATTTCCTTAGCCGGACTACAACCTGGTATTTTTTTGGCTGGTGTATGTTTTAAGCATGGGGGCTCAACCCGAATCCCTGCATGAAGACCATTTAGATTGGATTTGGTGTGCCCACCTGAGCATGAGCACCGATCTTGAGTACAAAATACGCTGGGCAGCCACGGTCAGGGCCCTAAGCCCAGCCCAAGTTGAGAGATTTGAGAGCTAAACAATGCTCCGTTTGATGATTGACTAGGGTTGCTATGGGTTGCTGTGATAGTGGGTCTGGCTGCCGCATTACTGTGAGATTGGTCTGCGAATCTTTTTCATTTTGTTTCACTACCTTCGTAAAAACTACCAACACCCAACCATCGGTTTTCCTCTTAAACAAATCTTATATAAAATTATAAAATATACAATGTGTTTTGTTTTCACGGGGGCATGCAATTTTCGGTTGAAGCACCCTCTTCATGGCGGCGCGGCCTCCGCCCTTAGGCAGTCGCAATCGAAGTCCTCCAGACTCCACTCCAGCCGGTCAAGGAGACAAGGATCGGTCGGCAGATCAGTCCCTGAAACGCCGCGCCAATCTGAACGCCATTGTGAAGGGAATGTACATGTCTGGTTCCTTGGCTGATGAACTCTAACAGAACCCCCCAATAATTTGCCTCCAACGATAGGAATATATACTGTGTATATATATGTATATATATATACACACCTAGCGAACCTAGAACCCTGGAATTTGTAGGTCCAAAAATGAAAACCTGGTTTCGGGGGAGATTTCCAAAAAAGAAAATTAAAAAAAACACAGTTTTTATTTAAAGAACCCATCTTTTTTTTGCCCAGTTAGATGATGTTTACAAATATCTTCGCAAGGGAAAACGTCTACAAATTCCCATTGAGTGGCGCCACTTAATTCCGAAACCATGAACTCAATGGGAGTTAGGTTTCTATTCAATTGAATGGGATGAGGGACCAGAGCTACACATCCTAACATTTTCTCTTGGTTTTTGAATTATTGGGAACAACATATGTTTTTTTTTACCACTGGCGCACGAAAAGATAGGTTCTTTTAAAGAACCCGTATTTATCCCGTAGCGAACCGTCATTATCCCGTTGCGAACCCATATTTTGTTCAAACTGGGCAGAACCTATGTTTTCAAAACCCGTATTTAAACCGTAGTGAACCCGTCTTTAACCCGTAGTAAGCCGTAGTAAAAATACAGAACGGAAGGTTCTGGGCTCTGGTTCCTGGGTGCCCTGTGACAGGTGTTTAGGCCCGATTTGCAGGAAAAGCTGGATCCATGACTTGCTGCCTCAAAGCTGACGCCTCCAGCATTCCTTTCTCAACTTACAGGGATGTCAGGAATGATAAATGGCCTCTTGTGGGTTCCAGTGGATATGATGGGGCAAGTGCAAAAGACGATGAAATATCAGGGAGATAATAAAATAAGTTCTTTTTAAGAACCAGGTTTTTGTTGTAAAACCCCGGCTTTTTCACTGGCCCTACAATTTTGCAGGTCCCCGGTTCTCTTGGTATATATATATATATATGCTAGTATACATATATATATATATGTGTGTGTGTGTGGAACATCTGAACGGATGTAAAACCTCTATCTTTTTGTACTGTCAGTAGATGCAGGGGGCCACGGTTCCATTCATCAGTCCGTGGCCAACGAAGCTACTGATGTTTGGAGAGAATACGCAGTCTGATCAACTGCACGTACCTGCGAACCATTTTCTGTCACTGGGAATAAGCCAAGCATCATATTCTATGTCACGCACGTGTGCTGCAATCTGGTATTTATTCACTTGGAGATTAGCACGTTTGCCGCAATCTAATACAAGTTTCTTTATTGGTTTATTTTCATCTTTGAAGACTATTTGAACATTTTCAACACGTTTCCGGTCGGGTCTTGATTTTCGGAACTACATCCTATTGATTGCATACTACCTCCTGGAGATCCACCTTCCATCAATATTGTTTGATTGCACGTTGTGGGATTCAGTTCCCGACGGATCACTACAATGATCCAGTTCTGTTCTAGTTAGTGTGTGGGTTTCCATGGTGGCTCCGACATGGTGCAATGGACCCATTTGAGGGAACCCATCTGGGAGAATGTTGACGAACGGACCTCTGAATTTACACATTTTAATTTGGTAATTTGTCTACGTAAAGTGCAACAGTTGGCCTTGCTGTTACCAGCCTTTTCGTCTCGCTGATCCTGCCGCTTGTGTCACACCCCGGGACAATTCAACTCTGCTCGAGTGAAGCTGTACGGAACAGCCAGAAACAAGGTTTTCACAGAGAATGAGAGACAGTCCACCATTGATCATTACATTGCAGGCTGAGGCTTCATGCTTTCAAATGTGGTATACTTTCTTTTGATGGTTTTCTGGTGAGGTGGACCATATTGTGCACCCAATTCGTATGAATGAACTTGAACAGCTGTTAATGCCCACTTGTGGGTGTGACCGACTACCGTCCCTTCGAGGGATTGACGCACGATCTTATTTCTAGGAACTGAATCCCATCAGAGTTTGACATTTCTTTTTTTCCTCGTGCATCACCTCGGATTCATCATGTGGCCGTGGAACCCGTCGACGTCGTGGCCTACACCCTCACCATCGAGCTGCCCGCCACCGCCTCCTTCGACTGCGTCACCTTGGACCACACAACATCTTCCCTCACATCACAGTTCACCACTTCTTGGCCAACCACCATCACTGACAATGCCACCGACTACCACTCTACCATTTTCCCAAAGCCCACCGGAGCATGCTTTCTGCACCCCACATATCTTCACCTACACTGGACCAATCGACAGTCAACGCCAACGTTCCCACCTCAGCCACCTACTCCTTCACGACCTTCGCCATTCCATTCAGATCCGATTGCGCCGCCGAGTACCTCTACTGCTGCTCCACATGCTCCTGACCTTTGGACCCACTCTGCGACCAACAACCCGCCGCCCACGGCACCTCCCTCTTAGTACCCCCATTCCCACATCAACGACTCCCTGAGGATTTCCTTAATTATTCGAACCAATTCAACCGGGTGTATATGCCGGCCTTCCTCAACACGCCCCACCTCCAACTATGACATCCACGACACCGGCTACTGTACAACACACCCACCGCAAGACACGTTGACCCCTACCGCCAAAAAAATCCCCACCTACAAAACCTCCTCCATCCAGAAGACCACTGACCAGGGCATCCACATCACGCTTCGAAGATCGACTCCAATGCCAATTTGGCTCGCAGATGGACCAATTCCAATCCAAGACCCAGAAGATGCTGGACAACATTACGAAGTCTTTTCAACAACTTCCGCTTCCTGCACAAGCTCCTCAACCTGTACCACAACCTGACCAACACCTCACAACTACCCGCAGCCGCTCCGCACATCAAGGACGCCCATCCAAGTCTCTTCCCATGCAGTCCACCTCCTCCTCCACTTCCAGCGAATGAACCTTCTCACCTACCTCAACGACGACCATCACCTCCCGCAACATCTCCACATTCCAAACTACGTCGCCGACGATCTCGACATCATTCCAGGGCCAAATATATATATATTTTATATTATATATATCTCTCTCTCTCTCGCTCACTTGCACGACCTACGACTACTCGACCTCAACCTGCTCGCTCACCTCTTCCCCGACAACGTTCCGCACCTCACCATCCCAAAGCCCGACGGAATCCTTCACCTCAACGTCGCCGATCCCTTCGCCGAGACCGAACCCGACACGAAGACCAAAATCATCCCCTCCACCATCACTTTCCCCGGACCGGGTGGCACAAAGATCTCATGGGGGATCCACTGAAGACACTGACCAGGAAGGCGCTGCACCCATCCGAATTTCAGATTTTGAAAAGCCCACTAGCTGGCTCGTTGACTATAACAAGGATGCCGACAAGGACCCGAAGCACACCCGCCTCTGCCCGGGCCCAAACACTGGTAGGCTTTTGCCAGGCTGTTTCCTTTCGACTGTGGGCACAATGGGGTCTTGACATCCATGAGGACCGGTTGGAGATTCGCTATCAAGACTTGGATGGGGATACGTTCCCAGGTGAACCCCTCTAGCACTGTGATGGACCTCCTTGTGAGACCTATCGACCTGAGTGGCGTACCAAACAGTCGGATCATGTGCACCCATGCAGATCCTTCCTGCTGACGTTCGCCATCCTTTTATGCTGCGCCTTTCTTGCCATGTACGTCAACCGGGAGTTATTCTTCCTTAGTCGCAAGACGTGCGCTTCCACATTCTGTTAAAAATGAACCGCATTGCGGCCTCTTGCGGAGTTCTTTTGAATTCTTTTGATGTACATTTACTTTTAATCTTTAACGACACATTCATTCGGCTTGAATCATGACTCATTTAAAATTGTGACCTTTCTCGTGTTTGGGACGTTTTACCTGTTTGTCACTTCTCCGATGAATACTACACTGCCACTTCTTATGGAGATCGATTTTCCGCGGTTCTCTTGCAGCTAAGCTTTGCGTTTCAACATCATGTCCAGCGTCAAACGTGATTCAGCTATGGGGACCTTATTATCGTGGCCAGCCTCCTCCAATCTACTCTCATCCGCGAACACGACGGAGTCGGACACACACTATGTGGAACCTACATCGGGGACTCCTCCTCCTACATCCCCTCCGAACTCTTCTCTCCAGCTGTGGCAGACATGGTCACCCCACCGTATACGACTGAAGACACAGCGGCCCTGCCCAATCAGACTGAGTTCTACCACCACAGACCATACCCACGGAGTAAACAGTCCATACGATCACTTTCAAGATCTGCACTTAAAACGGAGGTCGCCGCGAACTTTGGGTCAACGAAGTGAACAACAATGGCTTCAGTCGACTCAGAGAACCTGAGAATTTCTTTTTTTCGGCTCGCCGGAAATCATACCATGTCTCTTCGGCTTTCTGATTGCTGGCATCAGTTCTTTGATTTACCACTTCGACATGGAGGATCTCACTTTGCTGATTTACCTGAAAATCAACTGCCAGTGGCTACTGCTTCTCCTACCTCAACTGTTCCTGCATTGGCATCCCAGTTGATTCAGTCGCTCTTTGGCCAATCGGAGTCAGGTACTACGTCAGCTCCTGCTTCTGCGATCACCAATGGCATTCCTGCAAACCAGCTACAGGCTCTTGCTCTGTCAGGGATTGCAGACTTTGGCATCATTGCGCCCTACTGACTCTGGTGCTTCTGAGATCTTCTGAGGCAGCTTCATAGATTCCCGTGAAACAGCCGTGCTATCTTCCGACAAAGACAGAAACCCTGCTGCGGCAGGGTGTGTGTTTGTGTGTGCGTGTGGAACATCTGAAAAGATGTAAAACATTATCTTTTTGTACCGTCAGGTCCGTCAGTAGATGCAGGAGGCCACGGCTCCATTCATCAGTCCGTGGCCAACGAAGCTAATGATGTTTGGAGAGGATGTGCAGTCTGATCAACTGCACCTACCTGCGAGCCATTTTATTTCACTGGGAATGGCCAGCAGCTAAGCCAAGAACCGCAAACATCGTATTCTATGTCACGCACGTTTGCCGCAATCTGGTATTTGTTCACTTCGAGATTAGCATGTTTGCCGCCATCTAATACCCATGTACTTGTATTTACTGGATTTTATTGGTTTATTTTCATCTTTGGAGACTGTTTGAACACGATTCCGGTCGGGGTCTTGATTTTCGGAACTACATCATTTTGATTGCGAACTACCTCCTGGGGATCTACCTTCCATCAATATTGTTTGATTGCACGTTGTGGGAGTCAGTTCCCGACGGATCACTACAATGATCCACTTCTGTTCTAGTTAGTGTGTAAATATATAGTATGACAATAATATATAGCGAATTATAGCAAATTTGAAGGGTTGACTGGAAGGCAGGTGGGTGAGGACTCTTGACCATGGAATCATGTGCATTCAACCAAACCCCCACAATGGTGATAGTGGATATAGTGGGCGCTTATCAAGGGCTTTCTAACCACCAACAACATCCAACAACCATTATAAGTTGCTGCAAATTGGACAGCGATGGTAGGAACCTTTTGACCATCTATTATTGGGGGGTTTAATGGGGTTTACCTTTCGCATGGTTGGTTTTCCAAGATGGATCGGGCGCTCAACGACCCAAGGTCACACCGAAGCCTTGAAAGAAGAGAAAATGCCCGGCATTTTGGACCGTGTTGTGGCGCGCGCGGCTCCAAGACGGTAACCGTGGCAAGGCCTGTTCCTCTGGAAGTGGGGACGGGTTGATGACCCATGCCACCCACGTCTCGATAATATGTGGACAGCACCAAGCTTCTTCATTTTTCTTCGCAGTACAAGAGTTTGGTATGTTTGGTTGGCCCGACTGGAGCGCGAAGCAAGTGCGCTTTAGTCGAAAGAAGATTTCACATTGCATGTCCATGTCCAGCTCAGCGGACGAACGGGTCGCCAGCAGTTGGCTGGATATCTCACAGTCTACCTGGGCAGGTTTGGGGCAGAACTTGGGGAACACTCACCCCAACAAGAGATGTCCGTATCATCAAATCGAACATGTGTAGAAGGCACAAAACTGCCCTTGTTGCGTAGATGCCAATCCCGTGCCCGGCTGATGTGTAGTGACCAGACTCTTGCCCTGTTTTTCACATCACGTGACAGAAGACAACATCTGCATGAAGTTGTGCCAGTATTCGCTGGCGATTTTTGATGATTTTTGGACGTCCATGAACTTTCTTCAGAATGTTCATTGGGCTGATGTTGTCCGCCGGTGAGAGCTCGGCCCCTAGCCACGTTTCATTTTTTCGTGGGAATGCAACTTGGTAGCACGAGAGGTGCTGATACTGTTTATGATGTTTCTGGTCATGGCACCACATGGTCACATTTCTTGGCTGCTAATTTTATTGAGCATACTGGAACCCTCGGTGCGATAGCTGTTCTACTATGCGCTCCTACCAGGATCAGCACTCAATGCACCTGAGTTTTTCAAGAGTGGCCATGCTGACACATGGCTTTGGATCGGATAGATCCTAGACTGATGGCAGGCAGATGAGATTGGTGGGTTCCACTCCAACGTGCCCCATTATTCTTCTTGCCATGCAGCATGCAGGAGAGTGGAAATTCATCCCTCCCCCAGCTATAGGGCAAATTGTCACAACTATGTGTACTTTTGGGATTTTTGCAGATTTCCTTTTCAGACTATTCATCTACAAACATGTGTAGCCCTATGTGGGGTAATAAGAGCTGGCCCTTGCTCTATTTTGCCTACAGCTTTTGAGGTGCTCCGGTGAGCCGGCGTCTGTCAGCCTGCTTGATGCAATCCAGCGCAACAACCACCAACCGACATCAACCGACCATGTCACGTTTCGAACCCAACCCGTTCTCATTGTGACCCTGAATGCTGGGTGAAGATGGCGAAACTTCAAGTCAAATATAGTCAAATGCGGTAATTAAAACTAACACATGCTCATTGTTGCCAGTTGGATTTGGTGAAGTTGAGTGACTATTGAAGCCCCTTCGCAGCATCGCAGTTACCGGTACCGTGCAGGGAGCACTCAAAGGCCAGCACCCGCGAGCACTGGCGCAAAACGTGGTCCATCCATCACCGCACAGCGCTATAGGCTGAAGCAAAACGACAGCTGCACCAGTGTTTGCAAGGCTTGGGTGAATTTTGTCTAGGTGGACAGCATTTGATTCATTTGATATCTTACAATGTGACATTGTATAATTTAACAGAATTCAACCATGCTTACCAAGTGATATTGATATCCCATTTACCTCGGAAGGGATGGCAACTGACATCGGCTGGATTATATTAATGACTTTAATCACAGTTTTCCAAATTGGTCGCGTTGGGAACACGATGGAAGGACTTGAGCCTACGTATGAGATTGGCAGGTTTCCATTATTTTCATCAATTGACATCCCGAGCATTTCCGAGTCCTTCTTATTATTATAGCTAGATTAGCTACACTATGCTAGACTTACTTGATACATGAATGAGTACCATCACACCCGCGTACATATGTCATTTATAAAACCGAAGGAAGTTTAGAAGTCAAACTTCCGGCAATATGGACAGATGGAAACGCAGAGGTGGGAAGAGTCAGAGAAGAGAAGAGAAGAAGAGAGAAGATGAGAGAAGAGAACGAGTCAGAAGAAAGAAGATGCAGGTGCGCGAAAAGGTAGAAAAGTAGCGATTCACCGTGTTTTACCAATGATTTGTGGCTCCGGAGGGTCGAAAAGTAGGCTTGCTAAAGCGGCGGGTGCGGAGCCATCTGACCAGGTGAGAGATGAAAAATTGCACGCCCCTGTGGCGCGAAGCACATTTGCAAGTGAAAAAGCTAAAAGCACCTCACATTCAGAGCACTTTTGGAAGTTGAGATGTCGAAAAAGTGCACGCCGTTGTGGCGCGAAGTAGATTTCCAAGTCAAAATGTACAAAACATATAAAACACACCATTCTGGGAGCACTTTTAGAAGTTGCGCTGTCGGAAAAGTGCACGCCGTTGTTGCGGAAAGCACATGTCGAAGTCAAATGTACAAAACACACTATTTTCGGACTACTTTTGAAGGTTCAGATGTGGTTTTGCGTGGCAGTGGCAAGGAATTCTGCACCTTGCCAAAAGTGAGCAAAACGTGAGGGTTTTGTAGCATTTCCAAAAACGATGGCAGGCGTGGGACATTTGAAGAGGATCTGGAAAGATGCATTTTGCATGGCAGGCGCAGTACAAGAGACATGTTCATCAGAGATGTTAGGAGGTCAGGGCGCTGATTTCCTGAGAGGGGTTGCATTTTGGAGCATCAGATCTTTAGGTTTGCTAAGATGATGCTGCGTGACAATTGCAGCACTTCGCCTGGCCTCACTTTTTTGTGGCAGGCGCAGTACTGTAAACAGATGGAATTGAAAAATCGCAAAACGCATGGTACGAGGCCGTCAGCTCTGCACTCAACTTTCCATTTTTGAAGGAAGCCTTGTAGAATTTCTTCGTTTTTGATGTTGTCAACTTCGAAAATTGAGGAAGTCTCGCAGATTTGCTTCGTTTTCAAGCTTGCAGATAGACAGATAGATAGATAGATAGATAGACAGATAGACAACTACAACTACCACTGCACTGCGGTTAGAACTGCAAATACAAATGCACATATACCACGCTATATTGCACTACACTACACTACACTACGCTACGCTATACAGTGCGCTGATTACACTGCACTACGCTACACTACACTATATAATTAGACTACAGTGCGCTGATTACACTGCACTACACTACACCACACTACACCACACTACACCACACTACACCACACTACACCACACCACACCACACTACACTACACTACGCTACGCTAGGCTACGCTACACTACACTACACTACACTACACTACACTAATTACACTAATTACATAGATTACCCTAATTACAGTAATTACGCTCATTACGCAAGATTTCACTAATTACATTAACTGCACTAATTACACTAATTACATTAATTACACCAATTACACCACAACAACCACAACAACTACAACTACCACTACTACTTCTACTTTTACTACTACTAGTACTATTACTACTACTACTACTACTACTAAAACTACTACTACTACTACTACTATTACTACTACTACTACTACTATTACTAATACTATTACTACTACTACTACTACTGCTATTACTACTACTACTACTGCTACTGCTACTCCTACTACTACTAGTACTACTACCACCACTGCTACTACTACCTACTACTACTACTACTGCTGCTGCTGCTGCTACTACTACTACTACTACTACTACTACTATACTACTATACTACTATACTACTATACTACTATACTACTATACTACTATACTACTATACTACTACTACTACTACTACTACTACTACGTATACTACTACTACGTATACTACGTATACTACGTATACTACGTACTACTACTACTACGTACTACTACTACTACGTACTACTACTACTGCTGCTGCTGCTGCTACTCTACTTCTACTTCTACTTCTACTACTACTACTACTAGTACTACTACTACTACTACTACTAGTACTACTACCACCACTGCTACTACTACCTACTACTACTACTGCTGCTGCTGCTACTACTACTACTACTACTACCTACTACTACTACTACCACTATACTACTACTACTACTACCACTATACTACTACTACTACTACTACTACCTACTACTACTACTACTACTACCACTATACTACTACTACTACTACTACTGCTACTACTACTACCCCTACTACTGCTACTCCTCCTCCTCCTACTGCTGCGACTGCGACTGCGACTGTGATTACGACTACGACTACGACGACTATATACGACGACTACGACGACGATGACGACGACGACGACTACTACTACTACTTCTTCTTCTAATTTTACTACTGCCACGGCCACAAGTACAATTGCAACTGCGCTACATTACGCTACACTAATTACACCACACCACAACTACAACTGCAACTACACTAGACTGATTACACTACACTGATTCCACTACAGCTGCAACCCCACTACGCTACACAACTACAACTACAACTGGGCTACACCACGCTACATCCAGCAGTTGTGGTGAGGTGGCCACTGCAACCATTGCAACCACTCCAATTACTTTACTTCGTGTGATCCCACCATGACATTTATACATTTTCTTACTGGCAAATCTTCTGGCATTCTATCTGACATATCTTCTGACATTCTATTTGACATTCTATCTGGCATATCTTCTGGCATATGATCTGGCATATC
>Ga0126342_10014912_pt1 | contig 13669 bp, 11 predicted proteins | sample Cyp1metagenome_FD_92528 | JGI IMG/M metagenome (GOLD analysis project Ga0126342, IMG submission 92528) | Coral microbial communities from Lord Howe Island, Old Settlement Bay, Australia - Cyphastrea 1 metagenome | ecosystem: Host-associated > Invertebrates > Cnidaria > Coral ...
CCCCCCCCCCACACCCCCTATTCTCACTTCGTTCGCAAACAGCAACTAGCCAGCTAGCTGGCTTTCGTAATATATATATATATATCTATATTAATGAGAGTTCTTACATAGCCATATCTATCCAAAAATTCTACAACTAGCTGAACTAACTATATATGATCCGAAATTCCTGACAATGGCTATACAACTCCCCTCCTGAAAATTGGTGATGACCATCCTCTACGGGCTCATCTCACTCCAGGCGGACAGGCAGAAAAACCTTCGACTCTTTCACCGTGGAACATATGGATCATCATCATAGTATTGCTTAAAAATCTACACATATATAATCATATATATATATATATGCAATAATGTATATGTATACTTATATATATCAATTACATATTAAATACTACATGCCATGTTGTCCCACAAATACAAAAATCCCCATAGTATCCCCATAATAAAACGCAGTCGCAGCCCAGGCTGGGACCTGCTTCTCTCCGTAGGCCGTGGCCATGCTCTTGCCAGCTGAGCGTTCGGAGGCCAAAAGGACCAACCTCGGTGACTTGGACCATGATTTTTTCTGGGGATTTCATAGGGAAATCATGACGACAATACCCTCTGGTTATGTCAAAATAGCTATTGAAAATTGCTATTTATAGTGGATTTTCCCATTAAAAATGGTGATTTTCAATAGTTATGTTAGTTTACCAGAGGGTACTGGATTTCATGATGGGGTTCACCATTGATAATCATTTTCTCATTTTTTTGGGATGGGTTTTTGTCACTTCAAGAAAAATATTTCAAGAACTGGTGAAAAAATATATCGTTAACTGTTGATATCAGCAAATTGGTCTATAATTTCAACAACTGGGATTTATAACAGATGCAGATGCGTCACGTCTGTTCATGGGGGTTGTGAACCAAGATAGGTATAGCAACCCTCAAAAAGATGTTGAAGAGTGTGACCCATTGTGAAACCAGGATGCTAGTTCAATGGTGTTTTCCCTAGATATGTGTTTCGATGGTGTCCAAGGTGTTTTCTATCGATCACTGGGAGTTGCTATAAGTTGGTTAGTAATTTCACAATAGCTGAGATTTCTAAGAGTAACTGAGATTTTTAAGAGATACCTGGTAGCCACCAATGACAGTGAATTTATCACCTTTCATGGGTTTGTTTGAAAATAGGATAGCCCAAAATCTCAGTCATCATGTCACCCATCATTTGATTTTTCTGGCTACTTAAATCCTCATCATACGTATATTATATACATGGAGGTTTCCTAAAATAGGGGTGTACTACCCCAGTATAAACCATCCATTTTATGTTTGGAATGTCCAATATAAACCATCCATTTTTGGGGTACCCCCATTTTGGGAAGCCTCCATATAATACATTATAATACAACGGTGCATTACTTGTCTCCATCATTGCTCTGGTCACATTCCTTTGCCAAGCCGCTCAGTCAATGGGAACTGCCGGGCATGCAACACCTGGCTGGTCGAAATCAAATGTGCAGATTCATTTTTGTTTAAGGACTGGCCCAAAAAAAAATGTAAAAAATTGATAGGGGTGACCAGCATGAATAGATATAAATAGTAAAAATGCCACGACGGAAACATCTGGAGATGGTCCCACAATCTGATCAAAAAAAACAAAAAAAGGACCTTTGCAGCCACAAAAAAGGAGAGATACAGCAAGCAATCATGAGATTTCGAAAGCAAGACTGATGGATTGAGAGATGCTGGAGAACATGATGAACATGAATGATAAATCTGATAAATGTTGCTTTACTATATATACTATATATATATACATATATACCTATATACATATATATTCATATACATATATACATATATACATATACACATATACACATATACACATATATACACATATATACATATATACATATATACATATCTACATATGTACATACGTACATATATACATATTTACATATATTCACCCACCCAACTCCCACATCCACAGGGGGGAGGGCGGAACCATGACCATGGGGGGGAGGGGGGGGGTGTCCCGGAACCTGGAACATATCGATATAATTACTGGCTATTATTGGTTTATATATGGGGAGCAAAGATATTAATATATAACTATGGGTAGTAATATAGATATAGCTATGGTCTATATTAAGATTTATGGGGAGTAAAGCTATATTTACATATATATGTATATATATATATATATCCATATAATATATCCATATATATTCTTGGCTTATAAATATTTGGGGAGTTTGTCATGGGGGTTACCCCCCCCCCGGCGCCTCGATCATTTCTTCTCCGACAGCGCCCGTGGCGCCCACCACACCCACCTGGGGCGCCCGTCGGATCCGTGAATCGTCGTGGCGGATCCGGTGCCCGTCGTGATGGGAATGATGGGCATTTTTCGTGGGAATATCATCGGAATATCACCGGAATATCACAGGGAGATAGTTGGGTCCTGGGGGACCAGTTGATGGGGTCCACAATTTCCAGCTACAGTTCTTGGATCCTTGAAGTCGGTAACATCCCCAATATTCCCCAATTTAAACCTAAATGGGCAATATATCACTAACATGATTCGGATTAGGCATATCATTGGGAACATGTATTGGAAAGATTAATGCTTTCTGATTTTTCAGTTTGTTCCAATGATTATAGTGAATCTAGCCTCCGGTAATTTTTTTCGTGGCAACTTGAAATCTCTAGAAATTTATAGCTGGTAACATCCAATATTCACCAATGATCAACTGGGAGATCTTCAGGATCCTAAAATGGAGGTACGTAAACGTACCATATATAAGGCCTATTTTGTCAGGCCTAAATTTCAGGGAATATCCCCACAATTCATATGGCCAAACATATGGTACGTTTACGTACCTCCATCAATTGGGTCCTGAAGATCTCCCATTGATATTGGGAATAGAATATGAAATGGGTATAGGAATGTATTGGGAATATCATGATGATCATAGAATGTGTTTTTAATGGAAATATCATCATCCCGAGATGAGAAAGCCAACGGATCCGTATTACCGTATGGATCCGTGCTGATTCCAGATGTAAGCCATATTTCATCCCATATACTCCAATGGTGATATTCCATATATATATATATATTATATTATATATTATATATTATACATTTTATATATTATATATTTTATATATTATATTATATATATATTATATTGTATATCCATATATATATATACAGTATGTAACTGGTCCTATAATCCATTGACAAAGTGGGGCCCGCACCGTAAAGTGGCTGAAACTTGTGGCTTGGTTGAGAATGGGATTGGCCCTAGGTTGGATTGTGGTTGCTTCCCAATTAATATCAAAGATAGTATGGTAGTGTATAATCCCATATTATAATAATCAACCAATAGTTTCAATAGGGCTTTTGGACACTTCTCATATGGAAATGGTACAGCTTGGATATCAAGTTTAAGTAATATGGGTACATATTATGTATTTCAGAATATGGATGAAAGTTGAGCATTAATAAGTTTGGACATCAAGTTTATCAAGAAATTGTGTGCCATGTCATAATTTCACACCGGATAAATCGGGATTATCATAGATTATCAAGATAAAATAGCATTTTGTACCCAATTTATGAGGGTTGTGGATATTTGCCATCTGATTTTTTTAACATAGCCATGGAAAATCACCATTTTTTAGTTCGGTAAACCAACTATTTCTATGGGCCATCTATACCATGGCTATGTTAAATAACCAGAGGGTATGTCCCTTGCAGATCCTTTCATATTTGGGCAATGGTTGGGTATTTTCACAACCATTGATGGAGATCTGGTGGATGGGAAGATGAGCATCAAGCTGTACCAGCAAATTCTCAATGTTCAGTGTTCACCATTGCAGCCTGGCCAAATGATATCAACATATCAAAAAATATCGAATGATTCGAATGTAGTTCCAAGATTTTTCTAAAAAGCCCTGGGGCACTGGCTTCCCTTTTACATTCACTGTCTTAAGTAGCTGGAAAATTGCCAATTGAGTTCAAATGATTTGCCTGTGAAAAATGGTGATTTTCACTAGCTAATTTTGTGGTCTCCCATTGTGATTTCAAAAGCTAATCGTTAATTGATGTGGGATCAAAACCCAAAACATCCCAAAACCCTACCATGACTGGGGATGGTTTTTACAACATTATACAACCCATAAAAATGCTGATGACTTGGAGATGGAATCGCCACATGGCCAAGGCTTTCCCATGAATGCCATTGTCACCATCCCATTAACCACAGTGGAATCATTGCCAATCTGCCAGATACCCTGCAAAAATTCATAAAAATTCTGAATGCCAATAAAAAATGTAGATATTCCTGATACCAAAAGACTAGTTAGGATTAAAATTCCTAATGTAAGATTGACCTAGGAATTCTGATTGACCAATGGAATCTGACTAAACGACAGGCCTGGGAGCCTGGGAGTCATCGATCACTTCGAATCTGGCTCGACCCCCGTTCCATCTCATGGTCTGTTGCCATCAAAACGCCAATCAAATCGCCATCATTTGGAGACAAATCTGCGGTGCTGGTATAACTATGGTGGATTATAACTATGTCTTATAATCCAGATATAACTTATATAATCCGATATACTCCCATGTGTACATATATATATAATTATATAATATATATATAATATCCATACAACTATGGTTATAATAACCCCAATCAGTTGGGAGATAACGCGCCGGAACGCCCTGTGAGCACTGAGTTTCCCAGACTTTCACCATGGCGCAGGCAAGGCCCGTGGCTTCCACGGTACGTAAAATCGTCCCGGAAAATCGTCAGCTTGAGCCATAAAAAGTCAGCCCAGTTGGGGCATCAATCCAGAGGTCGTTCGTTCATCATGGCTCCTTGGTGCGTGAGAGGATGTTATGAATTGTTGGTATGAGTATGACTCTATGACTGACTGGCATGCAACCCCGAGAACAAACATTTATTTGATATTGGTTGGTTCGTAGTGGGTATAAACCTTCTGGTTTCAGGACCAAGAAAGGGGTGTCAACCTTTAGCTTTCGAATCTGGCTGAATTACAGTGACGCCGGTGGGGGTCCATCAGAATTTAGCCATAAAAAATCCATGTCCCCCAAACTCACAGAAAATCAGCCAGATTGGTGATTAAGAACCATGGTCACATAATGTCACATAATATGTCCCCATTTTTCGTGGCTTTATCCCATTTAAGGCGGGGCTACATCGCTGTTTGAAATCGGAGCTGACTCAGGACAGGGGATCATATTTCATCAGGACATGTGGAAAATCGGCTGGCTGAAGTGTCGACACCCGGGGTGAAGGGTCGTCCTTTTTTGCAAAATGCGCCCACAATTGTACAAGTTGAAGTCGAACCGGAACATGCAGTGCCAAAAAGTTCTTCTCGCACCTGACCAAACAACGCCCCCGCAACACCAGTTGTATCTTCAGGGAACTGAATGAAGCAGCATGAAAATCATGAAACCTACAGAAGACTTGCTGTACCCTCTGGTAAACGTTTACATAACTATGGAAAATCACCATTCTTAATGGGAAAATCCACTATTTCTATGGCCATTTTCAGTAGCTTTTTGTATGTTTACCAGGCCGGGTAATCTGCAGTAAATTCACAGAAATGCCACAGGAGCAACCACAACAGGCTGCTTTGCCACGGCTTTGCCACATCGAAATTACGGATCATCTCAGGGTTGGATCATGACAAATCAACCTCCGGGTGCCATCCACTTGCTCAAATGTGGTAGTGTTTGCCTTGCAAAACCCTATTGATTCTAGCCATTTATGTGAAACGCCAAAATGTTCCCAATTTTTATGCCAGTTGGCTCAGTTGACTCATGATTTTCGCAAACAAAGACCAATTTGTTCCGGTAGATGATCACTGGACTTGATCCATTGGTTTGTGGCTTGTGAAACACGAGATTTGGGTTTGTCTCAAAACAAAAACAATATTTCATGTTTGATAATCAAGATTTATCCATTCAGATTGCCATATTTTTGGAGTATCCATCTCTCATACTATATTGTTAATTATATATCAGAATATACCCTCTGGTAATTTAACATAACTATGGAAAATCACCATGTTTAATGGGAAAATCCACTATAAATGGCCATTTTCAATAGCTATGTTAAATTACCAGAGGGTATCTCTATTTGTTCCCCGTAAAATGCTTGGTTTGATACCTAGTCAATGCTAGTCATATCCGCCCATCTCCCACTCTCGAGGACGGCGAGACACGTCTGTCGCCGTCCCGGCCTTATCCCTCAATGAAGGCGACAGAAATGACAGCCCCATCGTGACCTCTCCCGCAGGAATTTGATCGCATAAATGGATATCAGATGATATCAGATTATATCAACCTACAAACATGTGTGCATATATGCATATAATAAGTTTACATATGCATATATATATATATATATATGTGATATACACATAATATACATAAAATTACATACATATTGTATGTATGTATGTATGTATGTATGTATGTATGTATGTATTTATGTATGTATGTATGTATGAATGTATGTATGTATGTATGTATGTATGTATGTATGTATGTATACGTATAACATATGGTTGGAGCTATACGTATAGCATATGGTTGGAGCACGTTTTTGCCGGGGAAAATTATAACATATTTAGAATATATGACCCAGAATTGCCGAGGACCAAGTCGTTTCCCCACTTAGGATGATGGTGAAAATATGGCTGATTTATCTACCATGCGGAGTGTTGCTATTGCGATTTCCTCAATGCCCACATTCCGCCCATGTTCAAAGCCGCATGTCCGGTAAACCACCATTTTCTGCAGTAAAATTACCACATTTGGGAGTAGCATCATACAATGTTGCTTTTATGTCCCAGTATATTGAATAAAGTTCAACTCATATCCACATAAAATTGTCAATGGTTGGTTTAGTCCGTATGCTGCTAGCTTTTTATATATATATATATATCATATAATGCTGGTAAGAACAGAATTGTCCCCAGTAAAATCATGCCAATAACAGTTAGAAAAAGTGCTAATTATGTGTTCCCCAAAAATATCTTGTCCCAACATACTTATTCCCAGAAAATGGTTGGCTGTATCCATGGCCGATTTTAGATGCCCTGCAAACAAAGTTTTTGAGCTGGTTAGGTCAACAAGTACCCATTTACAGCAAAGGATGAAAATATGAAATTAGGCCATATGCGCTTGTCTGAAAATGGAGTAAACCCAAGTTTGACAGTTTAATATAGTATCGCATCATAGTTCCATCAAGTTTGCAATTTTGTGGTACACGACCATTTCTGGACACCCTAATCTCATGCTGTTGTTTTCTTTGAGTTGGCCATAAATCTCCCAGTAAAATGCTCCCATTATCCCAGTCTTACTGGTGACATACAACCACATTAGTTAGGGAAACATCGCCATTATCCCATAAATCTATATCCAACAAGATACATTTACATATGGATCGAGATATTTCTATACATATATTGATACATATATATATATACATATGTGTGTGTATGTATATGTGTATGTATTTGTCATATCCCCATATGTTTGATAACTGGTAAAACATGCTAAAACCACAAAAGAAGCCCTACATATTGTGGTTATCCATTAACCAAACCTGTTTTAATGGTTCAATCTTGGTTATATATCCCACATGATCCCAATGTTGGTTATATCACCAAGGTAACGTTTTATATGCCGCATTAGATATGTAGTGTGTGTATATATATATATACGTATATGTACATATATGTACACATATATCCCCGAAATTTAAATCATGTCCCAAGCCATCATTGCTGGTTCAATACGGTCGTGACCGACCTTCTAAGACCTTGAGGCACTTTCCTGTGACACTCCACAAGCGGACGGTGCCATCATAGCTGCTGGAGCCAATGATGGTACCTGAAAGCTTGGGACGAAAACATGTTGAAGACAGTAGATAGATGGTTTCCATTTGTTTACCTATCTGACCTATCTCTCTAAACACCTGATTCCAAGCATCTGATTTCATGACAAAAATGGGGTCAAAATGGGTCAGCTGGGTCAGCAAATGGTCCATGCGATCCATCCCCATGAAATTTCGGAGCTTCATCGCCATCCGGCGCACCGTCAGGCGAAAACGCTGCAGAGCGAACCTGGAAAAAAACGCTGAGCGATGAATTGTTCACCCAACATCTCATGGGTAAAATTTTGGGACACATCAAATGCCATATACATCCATATACCATCTGTTACAATGTTGGCCTGCAAAAAGAGGAGCCTTTCAGTGACAGGGTCCAGTGCTTTCGCCACTTACCGGTAAAAGTCCAAGTTATGTTGACTTTTTGTGGGGCATTTCATGACATTTCATGACATTTCATAGATGTGGGGGAATGACAAACAGAAATCGGTTACACATTATTTTCTGCGATGGACTTGTTGCCAAAGAATCACCCTGCCATGGCGTTGTGAAAATTTCACCCTGCCATGCAACATAAGTAAGATGGGTTTGGAAGATTATCATGGCTATTTTGTATCAATTTCTAGGGTCCATCACAAGCGAATCCATGTTTGACCTCATACTGTACTCGGGATTCAGATCTTCAATTGTTCTCCACCATAGGTATCTGATAGACAAGCTTCAATGAACTAAATTGAACTAAGAGTTTCAACAAGGATCCAAATTGAACATATGTTCATATAATTTCATATGGGACTTCAATATCTTCAACAATTTCCGTTTTTATATTGGAAACATCCAACTAATATATCCAAAATTCGGACTCCGTCCCGTCCATTCTGGCTCGGTTGGCTCGGTTCCCGCACCCAATCGTCATGACCCGTCAATGTCAAGACCTCGATGATTCACGTCGACGTTTTTTTTCCATGCTATGGAAAAATAGGTGGATTACCATTGTAAATTACCTAAAAACACTGAGAATCTACTATAGTAATGGTAATGATTGAATCTACTATAGTAATCGTAATCCTACTATAGTATAGTAATCATTACATCACTATAGTAATTATCATGACATCCTACTATAGTAAACCTCAAAACAAGATAGAGATGTCATTGATCACTTTTTGCTAGTAGGATTTTACTGTTCTACCCGATAAAAAGGGTGTTGCTAACTCAAAGATGCCAACCCTCGATCAACAGCTACTACAAGGTGGTGCCCCATAGTTAGCTAAGTTGGTGAACATGACTCCAGTCACTGAAAATCTATAATGATATATCGAACTAGTTATATAATGAGGATTGTAAACAACTTCTAACTGGGGCACCCAGTGCTACCAACTTCGGGTAGGCCGCATATATACCCTTTCAATCAGCGAAGTGGTGTAGCAACCCTCCGGGACCACGTCAGGGCCTGACGAACTGGGAATATCGAAGAATCAGCAGTTGCAGTACCCCTTCGTAGAGCGCCACAACACCAGAACGAATCAACAAGGACCATGGACCATCACGGCACTTGGCTACCCCAACATATGATTCCCGGGTGCCTCAAGGGCCTGCACTTCTTTAAGTGGTTGCCTAACTTTCCCCTGATATTCCAGAATTTCTTCTAATATCATCAGTGTTGCTTCAAAATCCCCAAACAACAACCACAATCCTCCTGCTTGAAGGATCATCCTCTTCCTGGTTGCTGCCCCAAGGGGGCCCCTTGGGACCCCTTGGGACCCGGACACACTCACCATTCTCTGCCTCAGCATGTCGCTATGAAAACCACCACTGAGATTGTCCAAAAATGAGAAAAAATAGATAAAATTAGCACCCTATTCGGGACGCATTGCGCCGTAATTCTTCTCAGACTTTGGATGTTTGGCCATGAGAAAATGTACCTTATAACATCTTATAACTTCCCAGGGCGAATCCTGCCATGATATGTTCGCAAAGCAGCTTATGTAGACCAACTCACTTGTCGTTTGGGTGCCAGGGGGCCCTTCTTTTTTCATCCTCTCGCAGACAATAAAAGGCACCAAGGAACATCGAAAATGCGAAGGCTCTCACTAGCGGAAGCCAACAACACCTGCCGCGGAACCAGGGTCACAAACACAGAAAGGAGCCGCATAGTTAGGATCCCCAAAAAGATCCAAAAAGATTCTGGATTTATGGTACTGTTGATGGTTGCGAAATCCTGCACCAGTTGAAAACAGCGGTAAACATCCCATTGTTTGTAGGGGTTCGACCATCCAAGGTGGTGCAAGATTTCTTCGATCAGTATGTCATGATATTTCACCAATCTGACTTGCAAAATGTTGGGCACTTCCCATATGGGAAAGTGATGTGGTAAAGTGAGGTCGAAGCAATCCGCGCTTGGAAATGTCTAGGGTTTGAGCCATTGGCAATCCCTCTCCTTAAGTTGAATAATCCGTGACTAGTTACAAGAAAAACATCATCTGGTTGGTGGTTGACCTACCCCTCTAAAAAATATGAGTTCGTCAGTTGGCATGATTATTCCCAATATATGGAAAGTCATAAAAGCCATGTTCCAAACCACCAACCAGTCATGGTAAAGTCATTACAAATCAAACAGACTAACTGTGCAGTAGTCTCCGATGCAAGCCCCATATGGCCCATAACTTTGATTCATACTAGTTACTAATCACCAAAAAAGGCACAATTAGTGTTGAATCCCCATGACATGTAGTAAAATAATTATCAGTGGGTTTCACTATAGTAAAATAATTAATGTACTTGTTTGAATCCCCATAATCATTAAATTAATCAGTGGGCAAATTCATCAAATTCCCCATGTTTCAAACCGAACTCCTCGACCCGGCCTTCTGTCCATCTGGCGAGAAGACGGCATCGTTTACCACCTGCACAGACAACAAAATGGACGCTCCAAGCTGGTATGGTTTTATACTTTATATATAATATATATATACATAATATATATATATATGGTTGCTTATTTACTTACATAATTCATTTACTTACGTATTTTGTTCATCTATTTATGTGATATATATATATAGTATATGTGTATATGGATGATTTGAAGCCATTCTATTCATAAATTGGTGGATTGGCATGCTGTGACGTGTGGCACTCCGTGGATCCTGCACGGTGATATCTTCTTGGAAAATTATCATTGGTGACTCTTGGGCATCTAAAAAAAAACGTATCTAGATTCTAGTCGGACTTTTTTTCTATAGTAAAATCCCAATAAGCCAAGATTTTTTTCGAAAAAAACCATGGGATTCTCCATTTCCATCAACACCGAATCCAGAAAAATCGGATCGCTGGTTTCTTCAAGGCCTTGCCATCTCCAGGGATGACCAAGTGACAATTGCCACTGACCTCGATCGTTAAACTCTACCTGCTCTTGGTGGTTTCAATGGATGAAAAAATATATTGGGAATAATCATTGTTTTTATGACTTTGCTGTTAAATTTTAAATTTTATGACACTGCATTGCCTCTAACCATTCAATAATCATTGTTTTAATTAATCATTGTTATAATGTTATAATCATCCATATATTGGGAATAAAAAAAAACACTTATGATAAACAATAACAATAATCCATGTCAATGGATTGGTTCAAGGGAAAATCTTCACCGGAAACCATGGGGTTTTTACCATCAAATATAGGGTTTTCCGGTTCCAATTTTCCCATCATCAAAAATTCTGTGAGTTGGTGGTTTCAACCATCCCATCTTGAAAAATAAAAAAATGTGGATGATGATTCCCAATGTGCGGATGATTAACAATGATTGATTAACCCTATCTGGTAACAATAATGTCCTTTTGGATATCAAGTTTAAGTAATATGGGTAAATATGATGTATTCCATAATATGGATGAAAGTTGAGCATTAATACTGGTTGGTGGTTGATCTACCCCTCTCAAAAATATGAGTTCGTCAGTTGGCATGATTATTCCCAATATATGGAAAAATAAAATTAATGTTCCAAACCACCAACCAGATAATATCCTTTTGGTAAAAATAGAGGGGCCAGTTTGGTATACGATTAATCAACCAACCAATGGGAAAAAAAACATCTATGATGAATGATGACAATACCCCATTTCAAGAATCGAAAACCAATAGTTCGCAAAAACTTGTTTGACCACAACATTGAAATTTCAAGCTTACATGATTGATCATTTTTGTGTACTCGGCTGCTTGGAGCTTTACAAAGTACTTTTTAAGAGAAAACATACAGGCATCAAGAGATCTTTTGGCTCAGGGACTTTGAGTATCCCGTGGAGTAAAGCTGGATAACTACAAAGTCTAGCGAACAATAAGTGAATAACAGCTGTATGTCTGTATGTATTGCAAAAACTGATGGATGATGATGTATGATAGTGCATGATGTATGATGATGTGTGATTGTTTGCAAAAAACAATGGCACTCCCAATGCACAAGCTCTGTTGCGAGGGAAGCCAATGCCTCATGAAAATAGATTATGTTGATGTTGCCGTGTCTTGGCAGAACCCAAGGGTAGCCCCATCATCTTGAAAGGTTTCGATCACTTCGTGGTGGGTTGGTAAATCTCCTATTTTCCACATCACCCAACAAAAAGAGAATGTCATCTTCAACAAAGACGGTTTCAAGTGATGTTCAAAGTCCCCAAAAACGGGACATTTACCAACCCCACCAACTACCAACCAAACTTCATGGCTGAAAACCCGCGATATCACCCTCTTCATTTTTGGCCAAGTGGCCACATCCCAAAGCCGTGCGGTGCCATCATAGGCAGAAGATGTCAAGAGCCGTTGGCCATCCTGGGTCCGGCCCCAGCCCTGAAACCATCGAGGCCAACGTCGGATACCCCGAAAACAAATCAGTTGGGAAAAATGGTATGGCTTTTAGAATCAATGGAGCTTATCTGCAGCTTTTCCAGATGAACAGAAATGCTCCAGATGGGAAACATGATCAACTAGTAGGTAGTGTATTTTCCGGTACCGGATTTTCGGACGAAGCATCTCAAATGATTCACGCGTCGTTGGTCTCCTAACTGTACATGGGATGTCCCTGTGTAGGCGACTTTCCAACCAGAAATGTCAACATGTTCACCAAATACTCCAATTCCATCATCTGAAATTCAAATTTGGATGATCACTGAATAGACATGAATAGACTGTGCTCCATATGGAATGGCAATCTAAATCTGCTGGCCTGCCGGCGTGTCTTGTGGATCTTGTCCGCTCGTAGTTGTACTGTCTGTTTTGTCTTTGTCTTGTCTAGACTTTCCCCTTGGCGCGGATTTTTGCCTCGTCTAACTTGAACCCCCCCTCCTCCCCCCTCCCCACCTAGCTCTTCTTCGTTTCGTCTTGATCTTTCCTTACGTTGTGGTGGGCTCAACTCTGCCCACGCCTCGCTGAACACCGGCTCGGTTTTGCACATCTTGCTGTCATTTCGATGGTTGCTTCCGTTTTTTGTTGTGTTTGCCATCGGTTTGCTCCGTCCCTTCTTATATCCAATACTTGATCCACTGGCTTTTGTGCCGAACACCTTCTACACGCCTTTTCCGAAGCCGTTCTCAATATGGCTTTTTCCAAAACCCTGGTTTACACACATGCTTTGGTTTAAACTTAAACCGTGGTTTGAACAAAACCAATGTTTTTGCGTCCAAACCATCTTTTACACAAAGAGCTGTTTTACACAAAAACTGTGTTATCCACAAACACCATGTTTTACACAAAA